>OBKD01000038.1_pt1 | contig 46049 bp, 64 predicted proteins | sample 1481601 | NCBI WGS metagenome assembly OBKD01 (sample SAMN02044695, study PRJEB22538) | human gut metagenome
CCTTCATAGAGTGGAAAACTAGAAACAGATTCAAATAACATCAATATCCCAACCGTAGCAGTGAGCTAACGAAGCAAAAAAATAATTATCCTTTTTTAAACAATATCAACAAAAAGCCTACCAAGTGGCTAGCGGTAAGCACGCAAACATATCATTAACGATGATTCCTAAATTTAAATGCTTCGTTAGCTTGTTGGTGCGGTTGGGTAATAGAAGAAAGGAAATACAATGCAACATGAGGCCAACAAGATGGCCGTATTCACGGCAAATAACAAAAACCCCTAGCGACTTGCTAGAGGAATGGATTAAAGCTAGAGAAGCATTCTATGTCAGCGTTGAGCAAGAGCGCATATCTGCTTTAAAACGGTTGAATGAAGCTACTTATCGTGTCGAGAAAGTTGATCATTCAATTCAGCAACTCGGCTCTCGAGTTTAGAAATCTTTGCATTAAGCTTATCAACTTCTTGAAGCTTGAATGAAGTTTCAAGATCAACTGCTTGGGCTTTGAGTAATTCATCAACAAGTTTGACGATAGCATCAGAACCGCCCGCAAATTCGGTTAGTGCCTTGTCAGCTGCTTGTTTAAATGCATCGAATTGTTCGCTCATAATTCCACCTCCCTTCATTTGGGATAACTCAATTGTATCACGAAAGGAAATAAACAAATGAAACCATCAAAACTATTTAACTGGATTTGGTCAAAAAAACAGCCACAACAAGAATGTTTCTTTGAACCAGTATGGACACCACGAGAAATTAACGACCAGAAATATGAAGCACGTCAGAGACGTGAGCGTTATCTAGCCGCTAAGTATCTTAACGATAGATAGATCATCAATCTTTCAACGTGTAGCCATGACCCTGCCGTGGAGTGTAACTTATACCCATAATTCCCCAAAAATTATACTAAATTACTTTTTTCCTAATATTCCCATTACAGTCTAATAAAACATTGAAACATGACACGGTGGGGCTATGGGTGCACGTTGAAGGCACTAAAAAAACACGGGTAAGGGCCCGTGCTAAGTAAAACATTTACAAGGAGATTATATCATGAAACTATTCAACACTCAAACAGTCGCTAAACCAAGCTATGTAAAAACTAAAGCCTTCGGGCTTTGCGGCACGCTCGCCATTGCTACTGCATTGCTTATCGGTGCTGGATCAGTATCAGCGGATGAAACAACACAGCCAGTAGTTGACGCTCAACCAGCGGTGTCTAATGTGTACACAGCGGATAATGCAGGTAACGTGACGGTTACACCTAGCGAAACAGTGGCAGAAACACCAAAAGTGTTGGCACCAGCCCCAGTGGAATCTCAACCGATTGCAGAAACACCAACGGTTGCGACAGAAACAGCTCAACCAGTCGAAACAACACCTACAAGCGTTGTTAAAGAGGGTGACACTATCACCGTCGAAAACCCTAACGTGCAAGTGGATTTCCCGAATGGTACTGGTAAATATAGCCCGTTTGAAGTTGAGTACAAAGATATCAACTTCCCAGACGATATGCAAATCAACGAAGGAGACAAGGTAGTAACTGAGTTACCTAAAGAGATTGGCTTGCAGACATCATTTGATTTTGATGTTTACAACAACGAGAATATCGTTGGTAAAGCCAATGCAGACGCTCAAACACGAGTGATCACAACCACTTTTAACAATTATTTCACTGAGCACCCTTTGAATAAGAAGATGTCGCTCAAGTTTGACGCAAAATGGCTTGATGTCGTTGAACCGGGTAAACCAGTGACAGTCAATTTTGATGGCACTGTTAAGACCTTTGAAATCGCTGAAGAGGGACCACTTCCAACAGACGAGCTTCTTTCTAAGTGGGGCAGTCAAAATAAAGATAACCCACAAATCATTAACTGGACACTACGTCTTAACACGGCTCGTCAAGTCTTGAATTATGCAAAATTGCAAGACACTTGGTCAAATAACCAAGAGTTCGTAGATGGCTCACAGAATATCTACTTTGTTGAGAATCCTGTTAAGTGGACTGGTATTGACTATTCAGCCAAGGATTATCTCGAAAGCTGGAGCGTTAGAGCAGACGGATTCGATGCCAAGTTTAAAGAGTTTAGCAAAATTCTTTACATTGATTATCAGACACGCCTTAAAACGGCTGTCAAAGATAGCACTAACCCAACAAACAAGGCTACATTGGTAGCGGTAGATGCTGGGGCTATGTCAACATCTAAGGTGCAATTAGTAGGCGGTCGTGGGGATGCGTCTGGTGAAAACAAACCAGAACCAACATTCGAAATTCCACACGATGCACCAAAAGTTGACATCCCAGAATTCCAAGGTGGTATTCCGGGCATTCCAGAAGAACGTGAGCTCCCACCATTTGAGGGTGGAGTGATTCCAAACGATGCCCCTATCCTCGACTTGCCAGAGTTGGAAATCCCAGAGGAACCAACTAAACCAACACCAGAAAAACCAGTGACACCAACACAGGAAAAACCTCAAAAACCTAGCACGCCTAAAGAGGTGCCTAATAAGCCTCTAGACGCTCCGAAAGTGAAAGAGGTAGAAATTACCGAGGTCGTGTATAAAAACGATTCTGAGCCAAAAGAGGTGGCAAATACGACCGTTTACGGTGGCACCCTACCACATACTGGCGAAAAAGAGGGTATCATGTCAACTCTTGGTCTAGCAGTTATCGCTGTTGGTATCGCAGGTTTTACATTGAGCTTTAAAAAATATAACGAAGGTGAAGGAGAATAATCATGAAAGAAAACAATAAACTAGTCGTATTTTACAGCGCTGAAAAGGATGGATTTCTTAAAAGTTACAAGGATCAAGAAAGCCTAGCTTTTACAGCAACATTTACTAGCCACTTGAGAGACGCACTATACTTGCCAGTTGAACCATATGAAGAACAAAAAACTGAAGTCGACAAACTTGCTGAAGCATTTGGCTGCGAAGTGCTTAATGTGGAAGTCGAATACAACGTAACTAACTAAGCTTGACGGCTCGGACTTTGAACGCACGGAGCGTGAAGAATCCATGAAAGATGGCATCAAAGCATTCCTAGAATCCTTGGCGAACTAACAGAACATGCAGCGGTGGGAGGGTAGGCATTAAAAAAGCACCCACAAAGTAGGTGCTTTCATCAAAACAAACTACTTAAATTATAACACAAAAGAAAAGGAGGAACAATTGGCAAATAGAAGAATGTTTAGTAAAGATGTTCTAATGACAGATGATTTTCTTGATTTACCTCCAACAACAAAGGTTTTGTATTTCTTCTTAAACCTAGAGGCAGATGATGACGGATTTGTCGCAAACCCCAGAACCGTTATGAGATTTATAGGTTCAACAAAAGACGATATGAAACTTTTGGTCGAGGGTAATTATGTGCTTTTGTTTGATACTGGAGTAGTGGTTATAACGGATTGGACGGAACACAATTCCGTAAGAAAAGACAGAAAGAAAGCCACTAGATTCGTAGAGGAAATGCAACAAATAGTGCTAGTGGAAGGTAATAAATACAAGTGGTTATCAGACGTGCAACCAAGTGGCAACCAATTGACAACCAGTCGTCAACCAAATGGGTGCATAGGAGAGGATAGGATAGGAGAGGATAGGGGAGTAGAGGTAAGAGAAGAAAAACAACTAACCCCCACCACTCCTTTCAATCAAGATTTTGCAAATCTCTACAAAGCTTTTGAGCAAGAAACAGGAAAAGCTCTATCACCATTACAAATGGAAGATTTGCAGTATATGCTAGAAGACTTTAACGCTGACGTCATCCTTGAAGCTCTAAAAGAAGCAGTAAGCCAAGGTAAGGCGAACTTCGCTTATATCAAAGCTATTCTAAACCGATGGAAACAAGACAACTTAATGACGGTTGAACTTGTCAGAAACAGCAAGACGAGCCGTGAAGCTAAAAAGCAAAAGACCAACACTAACACAGAGTCAGAAATCAATGAAGAATGGGGCTTCTAGGACGGATGCCCACTAGAAAGAGGTAATGCATGCTAACACAAGCTGAAATTATCGCAAACACGAAAAGGCTAGACGGGAGGTGCCCAATTCATGGGCTACCTATGATGCAACTTAATATTCCCGTTAAAATTGCCGGGGAAGACGAACCACGCAAACCCTCTCCAGTGTGCCCAAAATGTGCCAAAGAACAAAGAGACAAAAAAGAAGAAGAACTGGTAAAAGAGAGTTTGAAAAACAACCTCTACTTAAGAACTTATGATGTACTCATGAGAGACAGTACCATTCCTGAAGAGTTAAGGTCGGCATCCTTTGATAATTTTGTTGTTAAGACAACCCAAGAAAAACAGATGCTTGATTTTGCCAAAGCGCAAACACAGAAATATCTTAATGGCTTCGAAGGAAACACGTTGCTAACTGGTACTACTGGAGTAGGCAAGACACACTTAACTGTCGCTATGGCTAAATCACTGAATGAAACCTACAAAGATAAAGGAAATCCAAAAAGCGTGCTATTTGTCAATCTCACAGAAATTCTAAGAAAAGTCCGAGAAAGCTTTAAGTATGAAAGCAAAGAAAGTTATTATTCAAGGATGCTTATGGAAGCTGACTACTTATTTCTTGATGATTTAGGCGTTAAACTTGGAAACTCAGGGCAATCCAAATCAGCATGGGAAGAAGAATTTATCTTTGATGTGCTAAGCCATCGAAAGAGTACCATTGTTACAACCAACTTAAGCAACAATGAAATAGCAAACCTTTATAGTGAGCGTGTTGCAAGTCGTGTTCGCACAGGACTAGAAGGAAATGTTTTTAGAGCAGTGGACATCGAAGATAAACGATACAAGATTAATCAACTAACTGCGAAAGGATAACCATGACGGAAGAAGAAGTAAAGCTAAAACTCTTTGAAGACTACGAGCGTATTCATGGACTTGTGTTTTCAGAGGAACATAAACAAAAAATGATGGATGAACTAGACCTATATTCATTCATCGAGAAATTAAACGAATATATGGCATTTGGCCACCAATCGATAATGGTATTTGAGGGAGCGAATAATGATAACATTCAAAGAATTTGAAGAAGTCTGGGACGAGTCAAGAGTTTTAAGCGACATTGTAAGAGTGCTAAGTTCAGCCGAAGAGAAGAACTATATCGAGGTCAAAGTTTACAAAAACATTGGCGGGATAGACGTCTCGTCATCGGTCAGACTGGATGCTGAAGATAAAAAGGATGTTGTTGATCTTTTGAGTAAAATTATGGCACGGAAACTCAGCAGACTTAGAGAGCAAGGTTTCGATTTTTACGAAGAATACCAAAAATCAGAAACTACCGCCTAAAAACGATAATAGACCCCTTAAATTGAGAATTAGAGGGTGTACAAGGAGAAAAAACATGAGCAATCAACTGCAAACGCAAAATAAAAGGGATATTTCAACAGATACAAGCGCCTGGACGTTTCAAGATATTAAACGCTACTATGACCCACAAGATTTGTTGACAGAAAAACAAATCGGGCAAGCTTTATCACTGATTAAAGGGCGAAACCTCAACCCGTTGTTGAACGAAGTCTACATCGTGGCTTACAAAAAGAAAAACGGCGGGGCTGAATTTAGCTTAATTGTCTCGAAAGAAGCATTCCTGAAGCGTGCAGCACAGAACCCAAACTACGAAGGATTTGAAGCTGGAGTAGTAGTTGTTGACAATTCTGGCGATATGGTTGAGCGAAAAGGGGCACTATTGCTACCTAACGACAATCTTGTCGGTGGTTGGGCAAGAGTTTACCGCAAGAATTTCAAGGTTCCTGTAGAGGTTTTTGTTAGCCGTGAAGAATACGACAAAAAACAAAGTACTTGGAACGCTATGCCAGCCACCATGATTAGAAAAACCGCTCTTGTCAATGCCTTACGTGAAGCTTTTCCAGAGGATTTAGGAAGTATGTACACCGAGGATGATGGTGGTGAAACATTCGACAGGATCAAAGATGTAACACCACAAGAGACACAAGAGGATGTTAGAGCTCGCAAAATGGCTCAAATCGAACAAATGAAACAAGAACAATCGCAATTCCAACAAACAAGTGAAGACAGCTCTCAACCAGTTATCAACTCACAAAATGAGCTGGTTCAAGGCGAGCTTCTCGACTATTAACGAGGTGTGAACAATGCAAGAATTACAAGTTAATATTGAACAAGCCAAAGTTGAGATTGTAGGGCAAGAGGTTTTTGAAAAAGGCATTGCTGATGTAGTTGCTAAGTATCAAAATTACACTGTCACCGCTGGCACTATCAAAGACGACAAGAAAGTATTGGCTGAATTACGAAAATTAACCAAGCAAATTTCAGACGAACGCATCAAAATCAAGAATGAGTTATCAAAACCAGCGACGGATTTTGAAAAATATATCAAGGAAACAGAGAAACCTCTTAAAAATATTATCGACCAAATCGCAAATGATGTGAAAGAGTTTGAAAATCATCAAAAAGCACTGAGACTGGACACGGTTAAAAGTTATTTAGCTAACAAAGCCAGCGAATACATGATTGATCCTCGCATTTTTGATGAAAAAGCAACGGAATACATCAAAAATGGCGATTTTATGGCGGACGGTGTAACTCTAAAAAAAGCAACTATGAAGGCATTAGACGACATGGTTACTTTTGAATATCAAAAACAAGAGGAATTTAAAAAAGCCACTCAATCCATATCCGGACTTTGTTCAGAATACGGAATGACCGACCAACCGTATATCCGCATGCTTCAAAATCTGACATTAGCAGAGGTGTTAGATCAGATTCGTTCAGACCATGCTTTTGAATTACAAAAGCAAGAAGCTGAACGCCAAAGACAAGAACAAGAAGCGCTACGACAAGCTGAATTACAAAAGCAAAAAGAAAAAATAGTAGAAACAACACCAACGGCATTAGTTGTTGATTCAGAAACAGGCGAAATTATCGAAAACACGCCAACAATTGAAGAAGCTAACATTTCAGAATCAAAACGTTATCGCCAAAAAATGACGCTTGAAGTCTACTTTGAAGATTCAGACGATAAAGACAGATTTAAACGTTTACTTAGCGAAAACGGCTGGGAATACAAACAAAACTACACTGTCAGCGGCTATCAAAACATAGCTAGTATGACCGAAGAAGAATTGAAAACACATTTAAGTTAATGTCAAGACCAAGCTGAAATTTTGGGAGCTTCAAGAGACAAGGCGCTCAGACTTATGAGGTTAGAGGATTTGCCCGATGAAAAACTACTCAGCAAAATGGAAACAATGATGAACTAACAATTACCTTGCACGTTGAAAGTCTGGCAGCGTGCTTGGATAATGCAACGACCAGACAAGAAAGGAAATTCGTCTACAGTCTAACAAACTGGGCGATGATACCCAACCCCTCGTATTTAGCACACACACTCACAATTTTCAAAAAGGGGTTGGCTTTAATTAGTCTTAATTATGAGAGAAGTGAAAGAATATGCCTTGTATAAAGGCGAGGAATTGCTTGGCATGGGTACGATTCGAGAACTAGCAGAGAGGTTTAATATTAAAGCGACTACACTCTACTACTATCAAACACCGACGTACTTGAAACGCACAAGCAATGAACATGGTAGAAGGTTGGTTGAGCTATGAAATTTGAGTTTTTGCTTGAAAGACATCCGTCTAAACCAGCCCAAAACCTAGTAATCAACAGTAACGACAGATTTCACTTCAGACCAGAAGCTAAAATGGTGAAGAACCTACGCTTAATAGCAAGAGCTGAAGCTGGTTTGAATGTGAACCCGGTGTTTAGCCCTAATAGACCGTGCAAGGTGATTGTGACGGTCTACGGGACAACAAATAGACGACTTGACCCACCAAATCTATATCCTACAGTTAAAGCTCTTATTGACGGGCTGACTGATGGGAATCTATGGACGGACGACAATCACAAAGTGATTAAGGAGATGTCCTTCCGTTATGGTGGAGTCAGTGGAGTTCCTAAGAAATTTAAATTCGTTTTGGAAGTAGAGGAAGTAGAAGCATGACAAAAATTAGACTACAAAATCCATACATGGATGAAACTATCAAGGTGGAAGAAGATTATAAATATATTCTGAACATGCTGAAGTGGATTGAGCAAGGTGATGTGAATTATCTTTATTTACAGCAGATTGAGCCAGAAAAAAGGGTGATTACTATCAGCCCTAAGAATTTCGCAAAAATTGATTACTATGAGGCGAAGGAAGTAGAAGATGAAATATAAAGTAATCGTTTGTTTCGATAATATGCCAGACAGTGTGCATATTTTCAACAACAAGAACGACGCCATCAACGAGCTACACCGTTTGAGAGGTGTTAAATATCGCAATTCAAGGATGTATACAGTGGAGATGGTGGAATGTGATGGCAATTAAAACACGAGAGTTTTTAACGGAAACAGGCGATACATTTGGTATCGATGTGTATATTAACCAATTCTTGATGTCGGGTTATGTTGAACAATTAATTGATATTAAATACCAATTGGCAGTGATAGATGTTGGGAGTTCGAGTATAATCCGAACGTCTGCGCTGGTAATTTACAAAGGAGATTAACAATGGATAAACAAGAAGTAATGCAAACGCTATCGAAGATAGGTAAGATTTCAGTATCTTACGCTGAAGACTTATTTGACTCGTTCTTCCCTAAACCAGTGGTACCGCAGTATGTGGCGGATTGGTACGAGGAGAATAAAAACAGAAAGGGAAAGATGGTAAATGGAACATTCGTCAAGGAGGAAGACCTTTGAAAATGATTGTTTGGGCTTTGTTTGACAGTGGGAACGGATCATACACAAAAGGTGTTAAGAAGCTAGATAAAGATATTGATATCTACCCTATTGGTATCGATATCGAAAATAAAAATCATCATTTCATCAATCTGGATTTAGCCGACTATAGCCGTTTGTTTGGAGATAATACGTTATTTGACACATTGGACAAATTGCCTAAACCCGACTTGATTATTGCTAGTCCACCGTGTGAGAGTTGGTCTAACGCTAGTGCTATGGATAGAGGGAATGCATGTTGGAAACAAGAACAAGGGGATGCTTTGTTTCAACCACAACAGCCCTTGTCGATATTTACCGTTCGCGATCATAAAGATTATGACAGATATCAATATTATCCAAATAAGCAACTTATGAAACGCATCAATGGTGAATTGTGTGTATTTAACACGGTTGAAATTATTAAACGATATAAGCCAAAATATTGGATTATAGAGAACCCTGCTCATGGCAGAATTTGGCAATACATCGAGAGAGTGCTAGGTTTCGAAATTCCGTTTGAGAATCACACAAGATACAACAATTATGACGATTATCCGATTTCTAAACCGACTCGATTTTCTGGAAACATTGAGTTGAAACTAAAAAATGAAAAGAAATCAAATGACATCAAATTTCAAGAATGGACAAAATCATACAATGAGAGGTCGGACATCCCGCAAAGTTTGGTTTGTGAGATTTTCGAAAAAGTATATAAGGAGTTTATGAGTGAAACATAAAGATTTAACGATAGCCACAATCATACTACTAGTATCACTAGCTATCAACATGCTGTCAGTCTACTACGTTCTGACAGTGCCGCGTAGGGTAGAGACAGTAACTATCCATCGGGTAGATAACGTGGGCGCAGAGATGCACGGCAAGGTTACGGGCAAATCTATGGTTGGGAAGCTCTACACGATTGATTGTGGAGCTTACGGCAAATTCCTTGTCAGCAAGGAACAGTACGACAGTGTTAATGTTGGGGATGATATTCCCAGCTATTTGAAAGGACGGGGGCAATGATACCAAGACATAGAGCGTGGGATAAAATCCATAAAACAATGTACGAAGTTGATGATATTATGTCTATCGATTTCGGAAAAAGCGAAATTTCTGTAAAGACACTCTTTTTCGAAAGGACAAATTACTACAAATTCGATGATATCGTTTTAATGCAATCAACTGGACTAACCGACAAGAATGGCAAAGAAATCTTTGAGGGGGATATTATCGCGATAGAAGTAGAAGATCTTGAAGCGCCAGTAAATGCAAAGGTTTTCTGCAATAATGATATAGGAGTTTTGATGTTCCATGTTTTTGAAGACAGCGAAGATGTCCCGATGGTAGAGCTGTTAGAAGATAATTCGGTGGCGTTTGCAGTCATCGGGAATATATGGGAGGACGGTGAGTTACTTGACGTTGAAAATACAGAAGAAAATTGAGTTCGACAATGAATGTAAGTGTCTTGTTGATTATTCTGAATTAGAAAAGGCAATTCTGTGGTATCAGAAAAAACCTTCTTTAAGCAAGAAAAAAATATATTTGCACGGTCGCTACCCTGCCGTTTCAATCCATAACGAAAAGATTCATGTGCACAGGCTTTTAATGCAATATTGGCTAAGAACAAGAATTCCATTTGAATATAGCGTACATCATTTGAATGAGAATAAGTTAGATGCAAGAAAAGAAAATTTATCTTTGATATTGAATAAAGCTCATAATAGCAAACATAATAAAGGACGTGTTTTTTCAGAGTCTCACAGGAGAAAAATAAGCATGGCAAATCATAATAGAAAAGGCTTAAAAATGAAAAAGCGCATTTCAATCCCATTAGAAGAGTTAAAAACATTCTTGATCGAAGGTAAATCAATAAATTGGATTGCATCACATTACGGGTGCGATTGGTCAACTATTAGAAATAGAATCTACGAACATCCAGAGCTGGCAGAGGTGAGCTCATGAGTAAAACCTACAAATATTCAGGACTGACACCAGAGCTATATCAACGCTTAGTCAGTGAGCATGCAGCACTGAGAAAAGCACACAAGAAAGGCTCTTATAAGCAACATTTCCAAAAAGTGAGACAGTGCAGTGAGAAACAAGCGATTATCATTTTGCAAGCACTTAACAATGCTGTCGTGGAGCGTCAGAGAATCTCACCGCAAACAGTTGATAGATTGAAAGGCATCATTTCTGATGAGCTTTATCATGACCTACAAGCATATCTGTCACAACACTATACAAGAGGTAAAACCACGCGCCAATTTTTGGATAAAACAAACGCAGGGCTACCAGAAGAACTGTTTAAGCGATTCCGGGAGGAAGTGGAAGGACTACGCAAGGAACACCCTAACGACCTAAACAAGTACATCAGAGACATTAAAGGTTGCGATAAGAAGCAAGCTAACAAAACCCAAAACGCCATCAATTGTTGCTATGCGGAGAAAGCTGCCTTAACACCTTTGAAAGCCATTCAAATGGAAGGGTTGCTTTCCAGAGAGTTATTCAGCAAGATTGCTAGTTATGTTTTCAATGACTACGACTGGCCAGATAGGCTGGATGACGACGCTGATCGCATTATGCTTGAGTACCGAACTAAAGGCAAGACAGGCAGGGATAAAATCGCAGTCAGAAAAGCCTTATATAAAGCCTATGCGTTAGGCGTGTAGCTAGTGAGGGTTCGACTCCCTTGCTAGCTATTACCAGTCAATCTAATACAGAAAAGAGGAGCCTTTTGATTTCTTTTCATTCAAATCGCTGAAGCGTGGACTGGTCGTGGATGCTACCAAAATCCAGTAAATTCAAATATAGAAAGTAGGTATTCCTTTAGTTGTTATTACCATAATCTAAAGCGTCTTACTGGTGGCGTGATTATTCAAGGCTTTATGCCTGCAATGCGAAACTGAAATCTCCATAATTCATCCAACTTAATTCTTGTATTATTTCAAAAAAAGGAGGAAAACCTCCAATATGATTTCTATATCGTAGGCTGGAGTGGTTTTCAAGGGGTTCGATTCCTCTTGCCAGTCATTGTCTGTCAAACACTAAAAAAAGGAAAATAGATTTTTAGTGGCTTGAACACTTTTCAACATCGAGCAAGCTGACAGACCTTGCTCAACAAAACCCAGCAAATTTAAGAAAAAAGGATGTGAAACACCCTCTTTCTTATCGATATCGCATTACTAAAAAAAGCCAAAGATATTGCTGGTGTCAACGGCTAGAAGGAGGTGATAAAAGGCCCAAGAAACAACCCAAAAACAAATACATTAATCTTTCCCTTGTAAAACCTCTTAATGTTTTTTGGGCCAAACAAAAAAAGACCGACACGATGGCCGGCACTCTTTGGAAATCAACACTACTATTATACCAAAGAGGACAGAACAATGCTATTGCCGGAAATTGATGAGAAAGCAACTATCAGAGGTTGCAAGCGAAAACTTCGAGAATATCCACGCTGGCGAGAGATAGCACACGATAGCGCCGAGCAGAAGATTACACAAGAGTTCACTTTTATGCCAAGAGGTGGCAGCGGAGTGAGCAGGCCAGTGGAAAATATCGCAGTTAGGCGTGTTGATGCTATGAACGAGCTAGAAGCCATAGAGCAAGCAGTTAGCGGGCTATATCGTCCAGACTATCGCAGAATACTGATAGAGAAATATCTGGCATACCCACCGAAACCAAACTGGCAAATCGCCCAAGCAATAGGATTCGAAAGGACAGCCTTTCAAGGATTGCTAAATAATGCTATCCTAGCATTTGCAGAATTGTATAGAGATGGCAAATTAGTTGTGGAACGTTGAAATAACGGTATTTTGACGGTTAATTCACGGTGTCTAACAACTGTTTGAAGTGGTATTATTATATTATCGAAGAAAATTCAGAGACGGCTCACTTTGTGGGTTGTCTTTTTATTATGCAGTGAAGGAGGTGGACATATTGGGCTAAATCAACGACAGAAATTATTTGCTAGCGAGTATATCAAGCTAGGTAATGCTACACAAGCAGCGATTAATGCTGGGTATAGCGAGAAGACAGCTGGGCGAATCGCTGGGCAAAACTTGAAAAAACTTGAAATTAAGAACTATATCGATGCCGAAGTCGGGAAAATGCACAGCGAGAACATCATGGATGCTAAAGAAGCCTTGTCCATTCTATCCGACATTGCAAGGGGTAAGCGTGATGAAGAAGTCCTCATGATGAATCCAGTCACTGGTGAAGTTGAACGGGTGACTAAGAAAGCCGATAACAACACAGTTATCAAGGCAATTACTGAAATCTTGAAACGCTATCCGACGGCTAAACAAGCCGAGAAACTGCAACTTGAGATTGAAAAACTCAAATCTCAAATCGGTGGCGATGAAGGGCAAGATGAAAAAATTGCTGGTTTCCTCGATATCATCAAAGGAGCTGTAAGCGATGGACTTGAGTAAGTTCTATACCAAGCGACAGCTGGATGTGTTGAACTACATTTGGAATCATGATTGGTTTATATGTGGTCTTCACGGTGCTAAACGTGCTGGTAAGACAGTGGTTAACAATGATACGTTTGTAACCGAGTTAAGCCGTGTCAGAAAGATTGCTGATCGCTTGGGCGTGGATGAACCTATCTATATCCTAGCGGGTACGTCATCAACGTCGATACAGAATAACGTGCTACAAGAGCTTTATAACAAATACGGTTTTGAGCCAAAATACGATAAGCATGGCTCTTTCGTTTTTTGCGGAGTTAAGGTTGTCCAAGTCTACACCGGCTCTATATCTGGGCTTAAGCGTGCCCGTGGTTTTACAGCGTTCGGGGCTTACGTCAACGAGGCGTCGTTAGCAAACGAGATTGTTTTCAAAGAAATCATCTCACGCTGTTCTGGTGAAGGTGCCCGTGTCGTCTGGGATAGCAACCCAGACAATCCTAATCATTGGCTGAATCGAGACTACATTGGCAAGAATGACGGCAAGATCATAGATTTCAGTTTCAAGCTTGACGATAACACCTTTCTATCAAAACGCTACATTGACTCTATCAAGGCAGCAACACCCAAAGGTAAGTTCTATGCCCGGGATATTTTAGGCAAGTGGACTGTTGCTGAAGGCGCTATCTATGCTGATTATGACACTAAGATTCATGTAGTTGATGAACTGCCAGATATGAGGCGCTACTTCGCTGGCATCGACTGGGGGTATACTCACTATGGATCTATTGTGATTGTCGGTGAAGGCGTGGATAATAACTACTATCTTGTCGATGGCGTAGCAGCGCAATTCAAAGAGATAGATTGGTGGGTAGAGCAAGCTAGGAAACTAACTGACATCTACGGCAATATCCCGTTCTATGCTGATAGCGCCCGCCCAGAGCACGTAGCACGATTTGATAATGAAGGTTTTGATATCAGTAATGCTAATAAGTCAGTGATTGCTGGCATCGAACTTATCGCTAAGCTGTTCAAAGAACAAAGATTATACGTTAAACGGGACTTTGTGCCTCGCTTTTTTGATGAGATATTCCAGTATCGATGGAAAGAGAATAGCACAAGAGATGAGCCGTTAAAAGAGTTTGATGATGTGCTGGATAGTGTGAGATATGCTCTCTATTCAGACTATGTTGTTAACAGCACAGAGCGAGCAAGTTATGATGATTTGATAGATATGTTTAGCTGAAGGAGGAAGAATGGAACAGACAGTATTTGTCGATAGTACCGGACAGTCGCATGTTTTGAATCTGCGATTTCATCGAGAATCACGCACAAAATATCGTGCTAAAAGTGTTGATGACTTAAAGAAAGATAACTGGGCATTGCTCAAGAATTTCATTAACCATCACAAGTTGCGTCAACGTCCAAGAGTCCAGGAGTTGTTTGATTATGCTAAAGGAGATAATCATAGTGTTCTTGAAGCTGGAAGGCGCAAGGATAAAGAGATGTCTGACAAACGTGCCGTCCACAACTATGGACGCATGATTAGTAAATTTAAGACGGGATATCTAGCTGGCAATCCTATTCGGGTTGAATATGACGATAGTGTTAGTGGTTCGCAAAACGACGAAGCTATTAAGGAAATTGGACGAAACAATGACATTGATACGCTGAACCGCAACCTTATTCGGGGTTTGTCACAAGTCGGGCGTGCTTACGAGCTGATTTATCGAAGTGAGGACGACCAGACACGAATTAAGCAGTTAAGTCCTCTTAATACGTTTATCATTTATGACAATTCGCTTGAAGACAATTCATTAGTAGCAGTTAGATACTACAGTGCTGATTTGTTCTCTGACGCACATCAAACCGTTGAAGTATACACTTCAACAAATATTCACGTTTTGGACTACTCGGAAGATCTAAAAGAGGTGTCCGTCACTGCTCACGCTTTCGGGACTGTACCGATTACGGAGTATTTGAACAACACTGATGGCATTGGCGATTATGAAACCGAACTTTATTTAATCGACTTATATGATTCAGCTGAATCTGACACGGCCAACCACATGTCCGACATGGCTGACGCAATCCTTGCCATCTATGGTGACATGCGATTGCCTGCAAACATGAAGCCTGAAGACATGAAAGCTAAACGCTTAATGCAATTGGTTCCGCCGAAGGCTGCAGACGGTAAGGAAGGGACGGTTAAGGCTGAATATCTAACTAAGTCTTACGATGTGTCTGGTGTCGAAGCGTACAAGACCAGACTGGATAAAGATATCCACACTTTCACCAACACTCCCGACATGGCTGATGAGAACTTTTCAGGAAACACGTCCGGCGAGGCAATGAAGTACAAACTGTTCGGGCTTGACCAAGACCGTATTGAGACTCAATCGCAATTTACAAAGGGTTTGAAGCGTCGATATCGTTTAGCTAGCCGTGTGGGTGAGTTGGTCAAAGAATTCAAAGCGTTTGATGAAAACTTCTTGAGAATAACATTCACGCCAAACTTGCCGAAATCATTATCCGAGCAAGTATCTATTTTGACAGGCCTTGGTGGTCAAGTGTCACAAGAAACTGCTCTAAGTTTATCTGGTTTGGTCGAGAGCCCAGCCGAGGAACTCGACAGAGTGGATAAAGAGGTGTCTAAAATCGATTTTAAGGGGTATTCTAGCGAGTTTAACGGGCAAGTGGGTAAATATGCCGACGACGAAGAAGAAGGAGCGCATACGAGCGATTCTGTGAGGTCTGATGAATGACGTATTGGTCAGAACGTGCTCAAAGAGAGAGAGAAGCAAGCAATAAAAAGGGTGAAGCTGAGTTTAAGAAAGAACTTGAAGCGCTATATAATTTGCAACTTTCACAGTTGCGAAAAGAACTAGATGCTTATATCCAAAATTTCGCTGACAAAAACGGATTAACCGCTAGTGATGCGAAACGAAGAGCAGACAGTTTTGATATCAAGGCTTTTGAAGCTAAAGCCAAACAGTATGTAGCTGACAAAGATTTTAGCCCAAAGGCAAACAAGGAGCTTCGAGATTACAATTTTTCTATGTCTGTTGGTCGTCAAGAACTTCTTATTCAAGAGTTAGAACTTGAACTATTGGTTTTATCTGAAGGCGAACGTCAATTAACTAACGATTATCTGACGAATGGCTATAAGAGCGAAATTGTAAGAGGAAGCCTGCTTGATCAGACGGTGCCTAACAAGAAAACACTTGAAAAGTACATGACGACGGCTGTTAACGCTAATTTCGAAGGCGCTAAATGGTCGGAGCGTATCTGGAAGAGACAGGAACAGTTGCGCAATTTGGTAAAAACGGAAGTGACCAGGGCTCTTATTCGAGGGGAGAACGGCACAACCATCGCTCAGAGAATCCGCAAATACATGGATGTCTCTCGCACTGACGCTGAACGATTGGCAATCACGGAACATGCTAGAGTTCAGACACTAGCGCAGCAAGATATCATGAAAGAGAATGGCTTCGAGTATTTCAAACTCATGCCAGAATCGAGAGCTTGCGATTATTGCAAACAAGTTGGCCGTGATACCGAGAGAGAACCCGTCCCGGTTGATAAGATGGAGAGCGGGCTAAACGCTCCACCGATGCACCCATACTGTCGTTGTGCAGTGGCCGAGGTGTATGTAGAAGAAGTTGCAAAAACCAGCGACAGGGTGTATGATGAAAATATGGGTAGTATGGATTTAATGGCGAAAAGCCGGCAGTTTGTAGTTGGCGATGATATTCGAGTAAGGGCTAAAAAGGTGAGTGGTGTTGATTATGATTTTTGGGCTCAGGATTCAACTAAGAAAATTCGAGATACCATGACGAATGTCGCTAAAGCTCTGGATGAATTGCCAAATCTACCTAAACCTAAAATGGTTTTTGTGAAGGAATCTCGTTTGGCTGGTTTTGCGGGCTATGATTATAGGCAGGATACTTTATTTATCAGCGATTCATTACACTCGGCAGATTCCGTGGCTGATATATTGCTTGATAATTACTTTGCGGCTAGGGATATAAAAGGTGTATTGGTACACGAACTAACACATAAGAGGCATTGGGATAGTGCCCGTGAATTTTACAATCATAACAAAAAGAGATATAATGGAGTTGAACAAGCCAAGGCTGAGTTGGATTCGGCGATTATCTCGTTTATCAAATCCCAAGTGGCTGTTGATTACAACTATTTAACCAGAATTAGTGAGTATGCGGATATTTCCGGTATTAGCAGAAAGTATAATGAAGTTATAGCGGAAGCTATGACTTCGGAAGGCAATGTTGATCCGTTACTGATTAATAAAATTAAGGAGGTATTCAAATGGAAATGATGTCAAGACCTAGCAAAGAAGTATTAGTGTTTTCAAAAAATATCCGAAAATGGATAATTGGCGATAAAACTATTTCAGGCAAGAAGCAATTTATTTTCAAAGAAGATACTCCGCAAGATGTCTTAGATTTGTTCCAGGAAATAAAACCCAAATTAGATTTTGCGTACTAACTTTTTATTATAAATAAAGCGTCTGTATTGCAGGTGCTTTTATGTTTTGAAAAGAATGGAGAGTGAGAAATGTGAAACTCACTTAATTACCGTGAAATAAATAAAAAAAGTCGTAGCAATACGGCTTTTTCTTATGCGCTGATAGCCGTGCTAGACAAGGGGCTTGGGGGTTCGATTCCTCGTCAGCGCATAGGGCTAATTTAAGCCCTAAATAAACAATACTAGCGTGGCTCGTGGGTAAACACCCTAGACAAGACTAGAGATGGCGTAGCTAGCCTTATCGTGGCTTAGAAAGGGCGTTATTTACGAGACTAGGTAGGAGGAAACTATGGAACAAGATAACACTATCGAGACTAACGGACAACAAGAAAGTCGCCAAGACCAAGGACAAGGGAGCAACCCAACCCCTGCGAGCGACTTCAAAGCGCCTGGTTCTCAATCTGAATTAGATAGCATGATTAACAAAGCGGTACAGACTGCTTTGAGTAACAGGGACAAGGGTGAACAAGAGCGTACAGCTCAAGCAGTAGCCGATGCCTTACAAAAAGAGAAAGATTATGCCAATCTATCAGCTCAAGATAGAGCTAAAAAAGAGTTCGAGGATCAGCAAAAAAACTTTGAGAAGGAACGTGCTGCTTTCGAGCATGAGAAACTTGTTGTTGCTGTCGAGAAAGATTTGGTAGCTAAAGGTTTGCCTAGCGCATTGGCTGAGACATTTGCAATGGCTGGCAACGCTGAGAATGCACTGAAAGCAGTGACTGAGTTTGAAACAGTATTCAATAATGCAGTTGCGGAAGAAGTCAAGAAAACCATCCGACAAAATGCACCTCAAGCATCAGCGAACGGTATTTCCAACACAGACAATTACGGCTCACGTTTGGCTCAAAAGGCTGTTCGTTCGTCAGGTAAGATTATCTAGCCAACAATTAGAAAGGATTTTTCATGTCAGTAAAAAAAGTATTTGACACAAGTAACATTCTACGTTCTTTGCCTTACAAAGCTGTCACTGCCACAGTTGATAAAAGTTTTGCTGGAGTTGACGTAGACGGCAAAAAGTACATTAAAGCTGGTACTTTGGTAGCTGGTAAAGGTGGGTCGATTTTTGACGACCGCTCTAAGCCAGTAGAAGAGAACAAGACGGCACCAGAAGGAATCGTTCTATACGATGCAGACTTGTCTGTTGATAAAACAGTGTCTGTTTTGTACGCTGGTGAGGTTTGGAAAGAAGCAGTAAACGGTGGTACAGTTGACGACGCTATTAAAACAGCGTTGCCACTCGTTAAATTTATTGCAGGAAAAGGAGGCAATGCTTAATGGGTCTTATTTATGACACGGTAACAGCATCTAATATCGCTGGATATTTCAACACATCGCAATTAGATGTGGATTCAACGCTCGGGGAACGTATTTTCCCTGCACGAAAACAACTTGGGACTAAATTGTCTTATATCAAAGGTTCTTCAGGGCGTGCGGTTGTCTTGAAGCCAGCAGCATTCGACACTAATGTCACTATTCGTGAGCGTGTGGGCGCTGAAATTCATGACGAACAAATGCCATTCTTCAAAGAAGCCATGTTGGTCAAAGAAGCTGACCGTCAACAGCTCAACTTAATCGCTGGTTCTAACAACACTGGTTTGATTGAGACTGTCACACAAGGCATTTTCAACGACGAAATGACACTTATCCAAGGTGCCCGTGCTCGTTTGGAATCAATGCGTATGCAAGCTCTCGCAACTGGTAAGATTGCCTTTGTCAACGAAGGAAAAAATGTTGATATTGACTATGGCGTTAAAGATGACCACAAGAAGACAGTTGCTAAAGACTGGACGCAAGCAGCAGCAACACCTCTTGCAGATCTTGAAGAAGCAATCGAAACAGCTCAAAGTCTCGGCTTGATGCCAGAGATTGCTATCATGAATGCCAAAACATTTAGCTTGATTCGCAAATCAGAATCTACGGTCAAAATCATCAAGCCTCTTGCAGCTTCAGGGACGACAGTAACTAAAGCTGAGGTTGAAGCGTATATTTTGGATAACTACGGTGTGACAGTTCTTTTGGAAAACGGCACATACCGAAATGACAAAGGAGAGATTAGCAAATTCTATCCAGACGGTCATTTGACTTTGGTGCCAAATGGTTCATTGGGTTCTACTGTTTTCGGTACAACGCCAGAAGAGTCAGATTTGCAATCTGGAGACACTCCAGGAGCGCAAGTTGAAGTGGTTGACCAAGGTATTGCAATTACAACTACTAAAACAACTGATCCAGTCAACGTCCAAACCAAAGTATCAATGATTGCATTGCCTTCATTCGAACGCTTGGACGATTGCTATATGCTCACTGTTATTCCAGTAGCTTGATTTTTGGTAGGAGGTAGCTATGACTAAAGTTTTAAAAGCGTTTCAGGATAAAACTGACGGCATTATTTACTATGCCGGTGACGATTACGCCGGTGAACGTGTTGAAGAACTTGCTGAAGCAGGTTTTGTTGAAGCTGAAGAGAAGCCGAAAAAAGCAAGTCGCAAAAAAGCAACAGATAACACTGAAGAGTAAGGAGGTCTAGCATGGCTGAATTAGATCGAGAAAAGGTCCTAGATAATGTCATGCTGGACCTTGAGATTTCAAAAGATGACGACGATAGCATTGACCTCTTAAGGGTATTGCTAAACAGAGTAATTAGTCATTTCAAAGCAGAATATGCCGTTGTCAACATTGACGATGGTTTTTCTTTTATCTTCGAAGATTGCGTTATTAAACGCTTCAATCGTCGAGGAGCTGAAGGGGCTAAAGCCGAGACGGTAGATGGCCACTCAATGTCTTATTACGACAACGAGAACGAATTCAAGCCGTATGACGATATGCTTCAAAGAACATTCGGAACCTCTGGGCAATCGAAGGAAGGGAGCGTGTTGTTTCTATGAGATACACGGATACAGTGATACTCAAATATCAAAACGATAAGACACCGAAACGATACGATCCCGTCCTTGGCCGTATGGTTGGAGGGGAAGACTGGTGCAAAGAAGTTAAGTGCAATGTAACTGGCGCAAGCTTAGACCTTCAAGCTAAGCTGGGAGGTTTGCTAAATGCTACGAGCTTGGTTGTTCGTTTCAGAAGCCCTGTGACAGTATCCGTGACTTCCGTTGAATATCACGGCAGCAAATACACTCCGGTAACCGCTAGAGGATATCTAGCTGGAAGAAGTGTTTTGTACGTTAATAAGGCGGTGAAGTGATATGGCTACGCTTACGTTTTATGGACTAGATGAAATGAGCCAATCTTTGCTAAAAAATGCCAATCCAGAACGACGACAACGGGTTCTAAAAAAATACGGCAGTAAATTAAAAGAGAACGCAATTAGCAAGGCGCAATTCAGCGGTAAATATACCGCTGGTGCAACACGTCGCTCGATCACTCTTGAAGCTGGGGGCGATAGAGCTGTTGTGACGGCTCATACAAAATATTCTGGGTACCTTGAAGTAGGCACTCGGAAGATGGCAGCGCAACCTTTCATGGCTCCTGCACTAGAAGCGACTGTCCCTGGAATGGTCGAGGAATTAGCTAAATGGGAGTAGATATGAAACAACCAGACCAATTACTACATGACGAACTCTTTCGAATTAGTGAGGGACTCGGTTTCACTACTTACCCTTATCTTCCGTCAGACAGTGCATCTTATCCATTTGTGGTTATGGGCGAAATTCAAACATTGCCCAGAGCTACAAAGTCACGCTTGATAGGTCGCTTATCGTCAACCGTCCATGTTTGGGGGCGAGTAGACGACCGCAAACAGTTATCAGATATGGCTGGGCAGTTGTTGTCCAGCTATTTTGCTATCAAAAATATCAATGGGATGCACTTCTCGACGGAAGTCAATGAGTCGTCAATTGATTCTAACCGTGATAACAGCACTGACGAAGAGCTTTATCACTTCGTTATTTATTTATATTACAAATTTTACTAAGGAGGAAAAACATGGCTGATACAAATGTAAAAGAAGCACAGCTAGGTAAGAATAAAATCTTGATGTTTCGCAAATACGGAGACACTAAAGCAGCGGCTAAATTGGCACTGCAAACAGAGCATAAGTGGGAATATTCCCGTGATGCGGACACAACTAAAACCAAAGATGGTGCAGTTGTTGCCGATGGTGGTCTAGAAACAACCTTGTCAATCAACGCAATCGGGACTAAGGACGAAGTCAATGAAATGTTGAAACAGTCGGTAGTTGATGGATTCAAGGTCGAAGTTTGGGAAACCGATTTGACTGATAAGAGAACAAATGGGAAATATGGTTCGCTCTATGCAATCGGTCGCTTGTCTTCATGGGAAGTCCCAGCGAATGTTGAAGAGCTCGTAGAGATTGAAGCTGAAATGTCTATTGAAGGTAAACCACAAGCTGGTGAAGCAACCTTGTCTGACGAGCAAATCAGAGAGATCCAATATACTTTCCAAGACACTACTGCTATCACTGGACATTGATAATTAAAACAGTTAGCGAGGGTTTCCCTCGCTTTTTATTTTTGAAAGGAAATTTAAAACATGAACACTATCACAATTAATGACAAAGACTATACTTTGAATTTTGGGTTTGACTTCTTGCGAGTTCTCGACGAGCGTTATTCAATCAACCAAAACGGTGTAGCATTTGGTTTTGGTGTACAGCATGCAGTGGTTGATTTGCAACAAAAGAACCCACTTGTTCTGCTAGACCTCATTCAAGCTGGAACTGCTACAGAACGCCAAAAACCATCTGTAGAAGGAATTGAGCGCTTCGTTGAACGTGAGGCTGAGAATGGACGATTGGATAACTTGTTCGAGGATTTTTTCTCGCAATTGCAGAAGCAACCATTGACACGAGAAACAGCCAAACGAATGTTAGAGGCTCAAGAAGAAGCTTAGAAAACGTCAAGAGCTCAAGAGAGACTTACGAAGATCTAATCACAAATTGCATGGCTAGATATGGAACGACACTTTTAGAAACCAGACGAATGACACTGAATGAGTTGAGGCTGTATCAAAAAGCCCATGCAAAAAGGTCTATCCAAGAAGAGAAGAAACTTTATTTGCAAGCCTTCTTAAATCGTAGTGTCAAGGCCACAAGCAAGGGCGGTAAGAAATATGTCTTTAAGGAATTTAAAGACTTCTATGACGAAGAACGTCGTGAAAAAGAACTTCTCGGGGATCATGAAAAAGACAATAGGCATCTTATCCAGATAGCTAGACGAAATTTGGCGTTCAAAAGAGAGGAGGGGTTGTTAGATGGCTGATAAAACATTCAATGTAAGGGCGATACTGTCAGCACAAGATAACGGCTTATCTAGCGCCCTGAAGAACGCCCAAAAGCAAGCCGAATCACTCGGTAAGAGTAGCAAGGGCTTAGGCTCAATGTTTAAGAGTGTACTCGGTGCTAACCTTGTTAGTGCTGGGATTACCAAAGGTATCGGTGCTATAACCAGCGGTATCGGTGGTATGATGACCGAGCTTAACAACTCAACGAAGGCTTGGAAGACATTCGATGGGAGCTTAAGCCAGCTAGGTTGGGGGCAAGCAGAAATTGCGTCGGCTAAAAAGTCTATGCAAGATTATGCAACACAGACAATCTATTCTGCATCGGACATGGGTACTACATTCTCACAAATGGCTGCAATTGGTCGTAGCGATGCTGGGGATTTGGTAAAAGCTATGGGTGGTCTTGCTGCTTCTGCAGAAAATCCTAAACAGGCAATGAAGACGCTAAGTCAACAAATGGTTCAAGCAATGACTAAGCCTAAGATTCAATGGCAAGATTTCAAGCTGATGATGGAACAGTCACCAGCAGGTATGGCTGCCGTCGCAAGAGAGATGGGAATGTCTCTTGATGATCTTGTGAGCAAAATTCAAAACGGTGAAATTAAGACTGAAGACTTTGCAGAGGCCTTTAAACGGGCTGGCGATTCTATGCAGAGCTTGGCTACTAGGTACAAATCTGTAGACGAAGCCGTTGACGGGCTCTACGAAACGGTTTCAACCAAATTGCAACCAGTTTTTGAACAGCTTAGCAACAAGGCAATCAGAGGAATCGAGGGTATCATTGATGCTCTTGGCAAAATTGATGAACAATCGATTCAGAAGTTCGCAAACGGACTCGATAAAGCAATTGACCAAGTTGTAAAAGGGGTCAGCCAAACCGTTCAATCGTTTTGGAAAGGCTTTAGTAATACAGGAGCCATCAAGGGTTTAGCAAATGCGTTTAAGTACGTTTCTACCCAAGCTAAAGCGGCACTAAAAGCCATAGATTTCAACGGTATATTCCAAGGGTTAGGCACTGGCGTTGGCGACATTGTTAGTGGGATATCAAGAGGCTTAACAATTGCTACTAGGTCAGTTAAGAGCTTCATTAGCTCGTTTTCGGACACCGGCGCATTCAAAGCTTTTAAATCAGCAATAGAAGATGCTTGGGGAGCTGTTAAAACCATTGGGTCTTCAATTGGCGATGTGTTTAGTAGCTCTGAGATGCAGACGATTATATCAGCGCTAGGGACAGCCTTTGGAACGTTAACAAAATGGATATCTCAAGCTGTTTCAGCGGTATCTAAGTTTGTAAGTTCTATTCCTAAAGGCGTGCTCAACGGCATCACCAGTGGGATTTTAGCCATGGTAGCGGGCTTCATGACTGCAAAGGCTGGGCTTTCAGTGTTTGATACTGCTATGCGAGGTCTGAACTGGATTAAGTCATTTAATCCGTTTAGTGCCTTTAAAAATAAAGCCACTGAGGGTCTCGAAGGGGCTACAAATAGTGTTAAACGTTCTAAGTCAACGATAGCTCAATTGCTCGACGGAATGGGCAATGTTATTAAATCGGCAGGTAACGGGATAGCAAATGCTGCTAAAGGCATAGGTACTGGTATAAAAAGTGCATTGACCGGTGTAGGAACTGCTATTAAATTAGCACTTCAGGGCTTAAGAGGTCTTAATCCTGCTACGCTGTTGTCATTTGGTGCAGCAGTCGCTATCGCAGCGGTCGGAATTGGTGCAGGTATTGCCATTATCGTTGCTTCATTTACGCTATTAGCCACTCAATCCCAAGGTGTTTCGCAAATCCTAAATGCTCTAGGGTCAGCATTTAGCACTGTTGTGCAAGGCATTGGTAAGGCAGCTGGAACAGTAATTGAAGCGTTTGGTACTGCATTTGGTATCGTTATCAAAGCCGTTGGTGAAGCGGCACCGGGACTCGCCAAACTTTCACCGCTGGTTGAAGCTATTGGGACAGCTATTGGCAACGCAGCGCCAGCCATCACGGCATTTGGCAATGCTTGGACTTCCGTTCTAGGAACATTGCCAGCTATCATTGACGCATTCAGCGGTTTGGCTACTGCTCTAGGCTCTGCAATCAGTGAAGTAGCCACAGCAATTACTCCGATTGTTCAAATCATCGGGGATACTATTACGGCAGTAGCTCAGATAATTGCTAACGCTATCGTGGCAATCGCACCGGTTATCTCAGATTGCATTGTTCAAGTCGCTCAAGTAATCGGACAATTTGGGCCACAGATTGCAATGGTTTTGCAAGTAATTGTACAAGCCATCCAAGCAACGGCGCCGGTCATTATGGCCTTGATTCAAGGGATTGTGACAGTCGTTCAAACTCTTGCACCAGTTATCAGTCAAGTGATTTCTGCCATTGTTACAGTCGTTCAGACATTAGCCCCTATTATCAGCCAAATCATTTCAGCGATTGTTACAGCGATAACTCAAATCGTACCTATCATCACGGCAATTGGTGGTGTGATTAGTGCTGCATTTAGCGGCATTGCCTCAGTTGTTTCAGCAACAGGAATGGCAATAGCTACGGCTGCAATGGGTATCGGTACGGCTATTAGTACGGCTCTAAGTGGTGTTGCTGATGTTATTAGCTCGGTTGGGTCTGCGATTGGTACAGCATTACAAGGCATTGCTGACGTAGTGCAATCAGTCGGAACTTCAATCAGTACAGCGGCGCAAGGTATCGGTGACGGTATCAAGTCAGCATTTGAAGGCATTTCAGACGTGATTACCTCTGCAGGTAGTGCAATCAGTAGTGTATTGGATAGCTTGGCTAATGTGTTCAATTCGATTGGTACGGCAGCACAGAAAGCAGGGTCTGGTTTCAACCAACTTGCTAATGGTGTCGTTAAGATTACCAACACAAACCTCGGTGACATGGCTGCATCTCTTGCAGCGGTAGCTAAGGGTGTCGGTTCAATCGGTAACAATTCGGCTGGGTTGGCACAAGCTGGTACTGGCATGACTCAGCTTGGTAATGGTATGAGCAAGGTGTCTAGCTCGGCTTCTAGCGCTGTTGCAGGTTTGAGCCGTTTCTCAAGTACGATTACAAGTATCCAATCGTCGTTCACTAATTTACAATCGCTATTGACTGCAGCAGGAACAGCGTTCAGCACATTCTCTAGCCAAGCTAGTCAATCGCTTAGCGGTCTTACTGCGATTGTGGGGCCTATCACGGCCTTCAGAACACAAATCATGACGCTTGCGCCAGCATTGATGCAAGCTGCTACTGGATTAACTCAATTTAGTGCAGTTTCAACGTCGTTAACTTCTAGCATGACTTCGGTTAATGCAAGTATGACTACATTGACTGCTAGTCTAACCAGTCTCGCTAGTCAATTAACCATGATTACTGCTGGCATGTCTACAATGGCATCAAGCACGACTATGTTAGGTACTAGCCTAACTCTCGTAGGTACTCAATTCACTATGATTGGGACCTCTTTGACCATGCTTAATAGCCAATTTACGACCTTCACAACTGCATTGTCTACAATCAACAGTCAACTCTTGGTAGCTACATCGGGTGTGACAATGTTTGGGGCACAATTCACAGCGCTTGGGACAATTTTGTCTATGCTCAATAGCCAATTAACAATGGTTGGGGCATCTATTCAAGTGGTGACTACACAATTCACTGCAATGAACGCCAGTCTCACTGCTGTTGGTGCTACAGTTGCACTGATTAGTAGTCAATTTACTATGGTAATTGCGAGTGTCATGCAATTGACAGCCTCAATTGCTTTGATTCCAGCGCAGTTCAGCTTGGTTGCGTCAAGTGCCACCATGGCTACGACTGCCATTATGCAAATTGGAACGTTAGCGCCATTGATTGGCGCAGCAATGAATAACGCAGCGGCACAAGTGCAATCAGCAATGCAAAGAATGGCGCAGGCTGTTCAATCGAATGGTCAAAGAATGATCCAGATGGGTCAACAAGCAGGTCAACAAACTGGACAAGCTATTGCTCAAGGGATTCAATCGGCAATTAGTGCTGTATCCTCAGCAATGGGGGCATTAGTTAATGCGGCACAAGCCCGTGCGATGGCTGGTGTAGGAGCTATGCGAGCAGCAGGGGCGATGATTGGTCAAGGCTTGGCTGCAGGTATGATGTCTGCTCTTGGGGCGGTAACGGCTGCTGCCAACGCCCTTGTAGCTCAAGCAGAGCGTGCAGCTCAGGCAAAAGCTAGAATCCACTCACCATCAAGATTATTCCGTGATGAAGTCGGTATCTACATTGGCCAAGGTATGGCTGTAGGTATTGATAGAAGCGTAAAATTTGTCAAAGATTCGATTAAAGAAATGATTGATGTGGCTAGTGAATACGCAATAGATTCTAGAGATCTATTCGAAGACAACGACTTGTTTGATGGTTTTGGTGGTGGTTTAATTCGTGGTAGCGTTGATGTGTCAGTTCGAGACGATAGTAGAATGGACCGTCTCGAACAAGCAATGGATATCATCACTGAACTAATCGGTCGCCCAATCTCATTGAGTGTCGATGGTCGAGAGTTTGCGTATGCAACCGGCGACGATTTAACTTCGTACCAAAAAGACAAAGATTTCACTTACAAACGCATGAGAGGTATTAAATAATGGCTGTGTTTCAATTTAACGGATACGATTTGAACGATTACTTTAAACTAATCAAAGTATCGCACGAAATCGGGAACGAGCGCAATATAACAACGGATTCAGCCCCTAAAATCGGGGTCAACATTCAACAAGTTGCGTTTGGTGCAAAAAAAATCAAGCTTACTGTCAGCTTGGCGACAAGACATCTTGAAGATATTGCTTTCGTAGACCCCAACGAGCCAGCCAAAGTTGATAACGGCATGTTTTATCGTGTCAGGGAACAAGCGGCTAGAGTGTTGCATTCTGACAAACCTGTTAAGTTGAGATTGCCAGACGAACCTGACAGATACTATTTAGCCATAGTAAAAGGGGATGTTAGTTTAAAAGGCATTTCCGACTGGTATGACCAAGCTGAAATTGAATTCATGGTCCCTGACGGAGTCGCACATTCAACTACATATCGAAGTTTCGAAACCCCTAAAACAGAAAACGGCAAACTGGTGTTTGACCTTGTCAACGACGGATCAGTTGATGCGCATCCGATAATTACAGTGAAGCACAATAGTGAGAATGGCTATATCGGATTAGTTAACAGTAGCGGTATTTTAGAGCTTGGTGACAGGCAAAAAGGGGATACAGAGACTTACAAGCAGTCAGAGGTCTTGTTTGATTACGCTTCATCTAATGGACAACACAGAATCCCTAACGGGTTGTCACAAGGTTTGAAAAACGTTGGTATCACGAACGATAGCAACGATACCAGGCCGAACGGAACCCTCTATATCGACAACGCTTGGGGTCGCCCTCACATTGCGTTGCAGAGTGGGCAGACAGCATCGGTTACATTTGATATCCCAAGGGATTCTAGCGGTGTAAAAGGTGCTCTGTACGAGTATTTTTGGTGGAGACAAATTTTTTGGTTAGGCTCTGCAGATCAGATGGGTTATTTGAAAATTAGTGTCACAGATGCAAGTGGCACTTTTTTGTATGGGGTCGAAACCTACAAACGTGGTAGCGGTCTTGGTTGTGAATACAACTTTCTAGCCAGCGATGGCAGGGGCGGTTACCGTTTTGTTGACAGAAAGCAGTTTCTAGGGACGCACATAGAAGAGCACAACCCATTTAACGAACCTAGAGGATGGTCAGATATCCAACGGTTTGACGACGTCGTTCAATTTTATTGGTGGGGGTCTTACCCTAGATACACTATCCCTGAAATCAAAGGTAAGAAATCGGATAAAATCCACATTATCTTCAGCAAGATTGGGAACGCACCGCAAGTTAGCCACATGTACTTAGATGATTTCATCTATCGCAAAGATTATGTCGTAGGGGTCCGGAAAGTTCCCAATCGATATAGGGCTGGTGGAGAAGTTGTGATAAACAGCGAGAACGACACTGTTCTAGTAGACAACATTTCGAAAATCGTTGATGTTGTGCAAGGCTCTGACTTCATCACCATTCCTCCTGGCAAATCTCAACTCGAAGTTTATTGCTCAAGGTGGGTCACGAACAAGCCCTCTGTGTCTGTAAAATTTGAAGAAAGGTATTTGTAATGCTATTAACGATTCACGATGCTAATTTACAGAAGATTGGCTTCATCGATAACGAAAAACAAGAAACGTTAAATTTCTACGACGATACTTGGACTCGCAATCTTGAAACAGCGTCTAGTACATTTGAGTTTACTGTTTCGAAGAAGGAATTGCTGAGCGATACAGCAAACCAACCGCTTTACAATCAGCTAAACGAGCGCTCTTTTATTTCCTTCAAACATAATGGCCAAACGTACTTGTTTAACATTATGAAAGTCGAAGAGAATGAGCGATGGGTGAGATGCTACTGCGAGAACCTGAACCTTGAGTTGATAAACGAGTACACGAATGCTTACAAGGCTGAAAAAGCTATGTCTTTTGCAGAATACCTCAATGCGTTTGATATTCCTCAATTTGCGATGGTGACGCTCGGTGTCAACGAGGTCTCTGACCAGAAGAAAACACTTGAGTGGGAAGGGCAAGATACAAAGTTAGCAAGGCTGTTGAGTTTGGCTAATAAATTTAATGCTGAAGTTGAATTTGTGACTAGGCTTAATGACGACAGTTCCATTAAGCAGCTTGTCCTGAATGTTTACCATCAAGCGGACGATTCGCACACTGGGGTGGGTCGGATTCGTAGCGACATTCGTTTGACGTTTGAAAAAAACATCAAATCGATGACGAGGAAGGTTGATAAAACAGAAATCTATACGATGATTGTTCCGTATGGGAAGGCAAAAGAGCAACCTGAGAACGGCCCTGAAGTGCGAGTCTATATTGATGGTCTCCCATCTTGGGAAGAAAAGAATGACAAAGGGATTGTTATCTTCAAGCAAGAGGGCAATTGTCTCTATGCACCTCATGCAGCCAACTTGTACCCTTCGACTTTTGGGGCTTCAACTCAAGACAATAAGTGGATTCGAAAGGATTTAGAAGTTGACAGTGATGATCCGAAAGTTATCCGTGCTGCAGGGATTGCGAATTTGCGAAAAAACGCTTATCCAGCCATTACTTACGAAGTCGATGGGTTCGTTGATGTTGAGATTGGGGATACTATCACTATTCACGACAAGGGCTTTGTCCCATCACTCGACGTAAGGGCTCGTGCTACTGAGCAAAAGATTAGTTTTAGCAACCCAGCTAACAACACGACAACTTTTGGCAATTTCAAAGAGCTTGAAAATAGGACGTCGGGAGACCTTAGAACCGTCTTCGAACGCATGGTTGAAAACAGTAGGCCTTACAGCATCCTTTTTTCAACAGATAACGGCGTTATCTTTAAAAACAATACAGGGCAGTCAACATTGCGTCCGACACTAAAACGAGGAAATCAGACAGTTAACGCAACTTATCGATTTGTAATTGATGGCTCTATTGTTGGAGCTGGACTGACTTACACAGTGAGTGCAAGCAAGATTACTAAACCAACTGTGATAACGGTATCTGCTTGGGTTGGAGAGAAAGAAGTTGCTAGTGACGAGATTACATTTGTCGGTGTGTCTGATGGCTTAAACGGACGAGATGGACGAGATGGCATCGCTGGAAAAAATGGCGTTGGGATAAGAGGGACGACGGTTCTTTATGGGATTTCAGCGTCAGATAGCATTGCACCCGGAACATGGTCTCAAACACCTCCAAAATTAATTCAAGGACAATGGTTTTGGACTAAGACAGTCTGGACTTACACGGATAATACCAGTGAAACAGGGTATCAGAAAACCTACGTAGCTAGAGATGGTAACGATGGGAATAATGGTATCGCTGGTAAGGATGGTGTCGGTATTCACAGTACCACAATCACCTACGCACAAGGCACATCAGGAACAGTAGCACCAACGACTGGTTGGACTAGTCAAGTACCTAACGTGCCGGCTGGACAATTCCTTTGGACTAAAACCGTGTGGAGTTACACCGACAATACGAATGAAACTGGTTACTCGGTTTCTAAAATCGGTGAGCAAGGCCCACAAGGTGCTAGGGGTGAGACTGGGGCTAAAGGTGATAGGGGCGATAGAGGTTTACAAGGACCACAAGGGGTACAAGGTCTAACTGGTCCTGCCGGACCACAAGGCTTGCAAGGTCCGAAAGGCGACCAAGGTATCCCTGGTGTTAAAGGTGCTGATGGTAAAACACAGTACACCCACATCGCCTATGCTGACACGGTGTCTGGTAGTGGTTTTAGCCAAACTGATACTAATAAGGCGTTTATCGGTATGTACCAAGATTTCAGCACTACGGATAGTCGGAATCCACAAGACTATCGCTGGTCTAAATGGAAAGGTAGCGATGGTCGTGACGGGATCCCGGGTAAAGCTGGAGCAGACGGACGAACACCTTACGTCCATTTTGCTTACGCCGATAGCGCTGATGGTCGAACTGGTTTTAGTTTGACTCAAGACGGCACCAAGCGGTATTTGGGTATATGTACTAACTTTGATAAAGCAAATAGCACTAATCCAGCTGATTACTCTTGGAATGATACGGCTGGTAGCGTGTCGGTTGGTGGCCGGAATCTCTTAAAAGGTTCAAAAGGACCTTTTAAGCCGGATAGGAAACCAACGAATTTTGATAATAACTTTTTGTACAAAACAGAAACTTCTGTTTACTTAGAGCAAAACCAAAAGTACCTTGTCAGCGCAAAATCAGACGGTAATTTTACTGCTTTTCACAATGGAAACGCTGAGAGCGATAATGTGACACTCTGGTTAATGGACGATAAAATCCAAAATTATCAGATTGTATCTGATTTAAAAACAGGGACTACAGGAACGCAGATTACTTGGGTTAAACCAACAGGGAACTATCATCTACGTGTCAACACATATCACAAAACAGCTAGCAAGTCTGTTTGGGAAGTGAAAATCGAAAAAGGGACAGTCAAAACAGATTGGACTCCTGCGCTCGAAGATGTACAAGATGACATTAATTCTAAGGCCGACAGCGTATTGACACAAGCACAGCTCAATAAGCTCAACGAAGTTAATTCAGCGGTACAAGCCGAGCTTGAGGCTAAAGCCTCCCTCGATACGCTCAACCAATGGGTGAAAGCCTACCAAGATTTCGTGAATGCAAACAACGCCAACCGAGCACAAGCTGAAAAGAATCTTGCGGATGCCAGTGCCCGTGTTGCAAAACTTGAGAATAACTTGAATGATATGTCAGAGCGTTGGAACTTCATTGACAGTTACATGGCATCTTCAAACGAAGGGCTTGTTATCGGTAAAACAGACAACTCTAGTTCTATGCTATTCAGCCCAAGCGGTCGGATTTCGATGTTCTCAGCTGGTAATGAAGTAATGTATATTTCGCAAGGTGTGATTCACATTGAAAATGGTATTTTCTCTAAAACTATTCAGATTGGTCGCTATCGAGAGGAACAGGATTTCATCAATCCTGACAGGAACGTGATTAGATATGTGGGAGGTAGTTAACCATGGTAGAATTTTGGTCAAATAATGACCGTGGATATCGCATTAGACTGTGGATTGACCAAGTTGGTCAGAATATCCAAAACAACACAAGTGATGTCCGTATTCGATTGGCATTGCTTAACCAAGGTTGGACGTTTGCAAGTTATCAATGTTCTGGGTATGTTGATGGTTTTGGGCAACGAATTGATTATTCAGGAAGCCCGGTGATGCTTAGCCGAAACTCAGAAATACAGTTGATTGACCGCACAATCACTGTAAGGCATGCTGATGATGGCAGTGGGGTATTTGGTGTACGTGCACATTTCAACGGTTCAGGTGGATACAGCCCAGGAAATCTAGACATTGGTAACCAAGGCATTACACTGACAACTATCCCAAGAGGAAGTTCGGTGAGCGTCTCGGAAGGGTTCATTGGCAACCAAGTAGATATCACTATTGATAGGAAATTGGCTGGCGCCACGCACACGCTACGATATTTCTGGGGTAACAAACAAGGTAAAATTGCTGACAATGTTGGAACATCGTTTAAGTGGACAATCCCAGCGGATTTCGCAAACGACATACCGAATGCAACAACTGGCCGAGGTACTATATATGTTGATACCTACATAGACGGCAAATTGATCCAGACGCAGTCAGCAACACTAACGGCATGCGTTGTTACAAACAACATGAAACCTTCGTTCACTGGATTTACTTTGACAGATACAAATCCAACGACTCAAAGGATAATTCCAGAGCCAACGCATTTCGTGTCCATAATGTCGCTTGTGAAGGTCGTTTTCAACGGGGCGCAAGCGAAGGATGGAGCTACAATAGCTGGGTACTACGCTGAAATTGTTGGTGCTAGCAATTCTGTTTCGTTGAACGGCGGGGTATTCCGTGAGGTCGCTGTAAACAAAGATACTCAAATGACCTTGAGGGGGAGAGTTCAAGACTCTCGTGGGATTTGGTCTGATTGGAAAGAAGTCAAAATAACATTCTTGTTCTATTTCAGTCCAACGCTAAAATTTGAAGTTACCAGAAGTGGCTCAAAGTCAGATACACTAACCATTAAGAGGTTCGCTAAAATAGCGCCGTTGAGCGTCAACGGTGTTCAAAAAAACACCATGAAGCTGACATTTACAACAACAAAAGTTGGGACGAGCAATGTTGTAGCGGACAACGGACAGGCAGGCGGTGAATGGTCAAGTATTTCTGAATTCAAGGCATCTAACGCAAATTTAGGCAAGGAATATCCTGCAGATACTTCATTCATAGTCACAGGAAAACTGGAGGACAAATTTTCAGACTCAAAATTTCAAGATACAGTGCCGACCGATAAACTGATCGTGTCCTACGACCAACAGGGCGTGGGGATTGGTAAATACCGTGAAAACGGAGCGCTTGATGTCAACGGATTGATTTATTCAGGTTCAAAGCCAATCCAACACCACAAGCTTACGGAAGTTCGAGGCGCTGCGATTATTGAATATAACAACACAAACCTCGATGATTACAGAACGACAGGCTTCTTCTCGGTGATGAGCACGATGAAGAACTACCCTATCAACAAGCCTAAACCTACAGAACAAGTAGGGTTCTTAGAAGTAATAGAAGGGCTGGGTGGCATTCACCAATCGCTGACAACAAGCTCGGGTAGATTCTTCAAGCGAACTCTAACACAAAATACCGTTGGGAGTTGGGTTGAGTTCGTGCAAAGTAATCAGCCTGCCGTAAAAAAAGAAATCCCAATAGGCTACGGTGTCAAAGCTAACATAGTACGACAAGGTAGTGTAGTGACCTTCAGTTTAATCAGAGGTATCCACTCTGTCGTCGAGGGAGAACACAGAGAATTGGATGAAAAAATTCCAAATGGGTTCAAACCCTGCGTGCAAACACATTTGATTGTTAACAAAAATGTAGCCAACCAACACAAAGAATGCGCAGTATGGCATCTTGAACCTGATGGAAGTATGTATTTTTCAAACCCAAGTTTTGGAGATGCAGTCTACACAGGGACAGTCACTTACATCACTGAAGACGAATACCCAACAATTGAAGAATAAAAGAAAGGAAAATAATATCATGTCACTAAAAATTACAAAACAACGCACAATCAATGCAGAATTTAACGTCGTAGAAGAAGGAACTACAGTTCTGGTTAAACAGACATACATCAGCATTGACGAGAATGCGGTATCTAGCGTCCAAGAGAATCTTCTTAACGCTGAACTCTATGCTAAATATCGCAAACAAATGCGCAAAGATGAGCAAGAACTACGCAACCTTCGTTACAAGATTGAAGACGAAATTCTAGCAGAATCTAACGGCACAGAGGTAAGCAATGAGCAATAAACCAGATGGCATCTTTGGGCTATTTGATGTAGTCCGAGACTTCTATGCACACGGTATTGATGAGCACCCATGGGTTCTCTTTCTCGTTATCGTCATCTTCTCAGATATTGCTGTGGGTGTATCTAGGGCTTGGGCTGCTCACGAACTTTCGAGTACAAAATTTCGCAAAGGAGCAGTCAGCCACACAGCAATGATTGTGTTCGTGGCAATATTCTACCCATTTGCTAATTTCATGAATTTGACGAGTATCGTTGATGCATTCATCTTTTCCATGATTGCAGCTTACACCTCTAGCATTTTAGCTAGCTTATCAGCTTTAGGGGTGGAAATCCCTTTTATTGATAAGTACGTCAAGATGAACATCGATAAGGATAAATTTAATTTGACGCCTTCAGAAAAGAAAGAGGACCGACGAGAACGATGAACGATATCATGACGAGCATCAAGCAAGTTGACGGCGGGTGTGTCATCAAATCAGGAGACACTGCATCAGTATTTGAATTTGAGATTTTGGGCGATGACGGTTTGAAGAAAGACTTATCTGGCACAGGTAAGCTTGCCATCTTCAATGCGAAAAAAGTAATTCTGTATGAAGATGTATCTGTAGAATCAGGTCGTTTCAACTTCAAATTCAAAGACGCTGTAGATCCTGGTCGTTACAAGTTGGAATTAAAACTAGATGGGTTTATTTTCCCTACAGACGAATTTAAAATACGTGTTCGCCCGTCGTTCAATCCATCTGACAGTATTCCAAGCAATACCGAAGACCCAAAATAAAAGCGTTGGCTGAGGAAGTACGGAAGCACTTAGACAGCGATACTGTAGATGAGCTTCCAGATTTAGTAGCTATATATAATTTAGCTAAAATTTGAAAGGATAAAGCATGGCTAAAAATAAATTAGAAGCTGTAGTAGTTGCAATTGGTACAGACATCAAGAATTTGCAAAAAGCAATTAACGATAGAGGGGCAGGAAGTGGCATCACTGAACAGCAACTAAACGAGACAATCAAACAGTTGAAAACAGAGATTCTCGGTGAAGGAGTTCCAGAGAATCTTGATACTCTCAAAGAGATTGCAGATAAGATTGGCACTCTCAATAGCGATACCAGCGAAGCAATCGTGGCTAAGTTGACAGAACTTGGTCAAAAGATTGACGCTGTGGCCGATGTAGATTACCTATCTGCATATAATCAAGCAAAAGAGGAACAGTAATGAATCTTGTGGAGACAATTAAAAGCATCGGTCGAGACGTTAAAGAGCTATTCAAGCGGACTGATGCGGTTGAAAAAAAGGTTGAAGACCTAAACACAGTCCCAGCCGGAAACGTTGACCTAACCCAAATCAAGCAGGGCATCAACGATTTGAAGTCTCTAAAATGGTTTGAAGACTCAAACTCATGGACTAATAACGGTTCAGAAGAACCGCATGTTTGGAAGGAACTGGAAGAAGCGACGGGCGATGTCGGGGTTCCATACATGAACTTGCCATTTTATTTTTTTAAAAATAAAGAAGATGGCAGCATTAATCTATACGGTTTAGACAACCCACCCTTCTATATTGATCCAGAAATCAAGGAAGCTACTTGGAGAGGTGATTATGAGTGGATTGATTCAATTACTGCCGAGAACTTGCTAGGGTTTGAATTAGCGCGTGTCCCAGAAGATAGCTGGGACGCTTACGACGATGGCAAAAATAAAGGCGAAGGCAACGAACGCCGCTTGTTTGCCCGCACATTTGGCGATACCAAGCAACAAGGCTTGTGGTATGTAGACGACGACGGGCACTTCCAGCGCTTGGTCGATACCGTGATTGAGCTCAAAGAAGAAATTGAAAAATTGAAAGGAAAACAAAATCATGAATAAAATTAACTGGTCTGTACGTTTTAACTCAAAGAATAAAGCGTTCTTGTATCGTGTAGCGCTTGCGATTGCACTACCCATCTTGACTTACTTTGGAATTAATTTCCAAGACTTGACAAGTTGGGATGCAGTGTTCAACTTGTTTGGCAAGTTTGTCTCAAACCCTTATTTAGTAGGTTTGACAATTGTAAACATCTTAAATATCATTCCAGACCCAACTACCAAGGGTCTTGGAGATAGTGAGCAAGCATTGGGTTACCACGAACCACGAAATGATAAGGAGGGTTACTAATATGGCAACAGATAACGACATCATTCAATTTGCAGAAGACCTAGCTAATGCTGGGATCGGTACCGATGCAGACGGAGCTTATGGGACACAATGTGTTGACCTGCCTAACTCTATCTCAATCAACTTCTTTGGCCGTGCTCTTTGGGGCAATGCTATTGACTTGCTCAACTCGGCGGCAGAAGCAGGCTATGAAGTCGAGTATAACCAAGTGGGCAACCTTGACAGTCGTCCACGTCGTGGTGCTGTATTCGTAATGGATACTACTTACATCGCAGGACATTCATACGGGCACACTGGTCTGGTTATCGAAGATTCAGACGGCTATACCATGCGAACCATCGAACAAAACATTGACGGCAACGCTGACAGCCTATATATCGGCGGTCCTGCACGTTACAATACACGTAATTTTGACGGCATCGTAGGATGGTTCTACTTCCCAACGGATAATCAACCACAATCCCCTGCATCGACTCCTACGCCTTTCGATGGTATAATTACTATTAACGAGGAAACTGGAACATTCACAGTTGAAGTGTCAGCTCTTAATGTTCGAGCTGGTGCCGGTCTAGGTGCTGAAATCGTGGCAGTCTATGGAGCCGGTGAAACTATCAACTATGATGGTTGGTGTGACGTTGACGGCTATATCTGGATTAGCTATATTGGCAGGTCTGGAAATCGTCGCTATGTCGCAGTCGGTCAATCAGAGAACGGCCGTCGTGTAACGTCATTCGGATCATTCGCTTAATTAAGACCACGAACAAAAATAAAATAAAAGGAGTATATCACCTCCCCTCACACTGCAATAGGGATACCATGGCAGTAGTGGTCGAGCCTCAGCGTTGTGCTGGGGCTTTTTTTGTGCTATAATGAATATCCATCATAGGCAAAGAGCTACGAGGTTATCTCATAGCTCTTTTTTTGTGTTTAAAAAGGGGGCAAATAAGGGGCAATAAGTGTAAACTTTAGTAACTTTATGTGAGTTTTGCCGTCTACATCTTACACGCATATATCCTTATTTAATAGGTTTTCTTCCTATTAAATACTTATCTAAAGACCAATTAACTTTCCCGCACAGTAAAATAAGATTTAAAGAAAAAGCCTATCATATCAAGGGGTTAGCCTTGGTATGATAGGTCTTTTTTTATTCTAAGGGGCAAGAAAGGGGCAAGTTATCAATGATTTCAACTACCTTATTTTTCATTTTGTTAGTAACGTGGGTATAAATCTTCATTGTGGTATCACTGTCATCATGTCCAACTCTATCCATAATAGCCTTTAATGGGACACCATTCTCAGCCAGATAGCTGACCAGCGTGTGTCTGAATATGTGAGATGATATCGGTTTATTAATCGGCTTATCCAGTCTCTTGTTAGCAGCTTGGATAGAATTGTTAAATGAGTTCCGTTGAAGTGGCACTCCTTTGTCGGTCACAAAAATATAATCTCTATCCATGGTCACCCAATCGTCTGATAGCGACTTGTTTAGATCACGAATCTGTATAGCTTCATCCAGCAATTCTATTTCACGTTTAGTCAGTTTATTGCTACGGTAGCCGGCTGGCGTTTTAGGCGGTTCTTTTTTCGCTCTCTTGTATCCTTGGACGCTATCAAGGGTCCCAAAAACATCAAGGTAGCCATCCTCTTTTCTGTAGTTGCACGTTTCAAGAGCTACCGCTTCACCAATCCGAGCACCACTAACGAAAAGGAATTCAGCAAGGATGGCATTTCTATAAGTGCGTTTTTGCTTTCGCAATTCTGCAAGTAGTGGAAGTAGTTCAGTGTCTATCTCTAGGAATTTGTTTCTTATTTTGTCGTAATCTTCCATCGTTTGTTGTTTCTTAGGAAGTTTCGCTTGTCTGGCTGGATTGCTATCAATATAACCAATAGTGCAAGCGTAATCGAAGGTTAGATTTAATATAGATTTAACACGCTCTAGGATTGAACGTGGTATATCAGCGTCGTTGATAAAGCGTTGAATGTAATGTGTATCAATGTTTGCTATTTTGACACCTACACCAAAATTCTCTGCAACATATCTGACGTTGCTGGTCATGGAGCTAATCGAAGTCCTACGAATTCCCTTCTTGTGAAATTCCCACCACTCGTTCAACACGTCGTTAAACGATACGTCAGTAGTGTTTAGCCCTGCTATTTTTCGAGCTATCTTATCATCAAGCAAGCGTTGGGCTTCTTTCTTTGCTCGATTTGAGCCGCTATTGAGTGTAACAGATACTCGTTTCCATTTCTCAGTGTAAGCGTCCTTGTATCTTTCGAAATATTTATATTTTCCATTCGGTAATTGTTCTACCCACATTGTCATATCTCCTTGATTTTGGTAAAATGGGTACAGAAAAGGACATGTAAGGCTGTTTTCCAGTTTACACGTTTTTTCTGTGATGCATAAGCTCTACACTCTAAGTTTGGCGACGGTGAGTGTAGGGCTTTTTTTGAGTTGTTTCCAAAATGGAAACAGTTGATTTTTTACTATTGTTCGTTGTAAAATAGTGATGAAAGGTAGGGCGATGATATGTTTTCTTTTTTTACTCACATCAATCAAGAGCGTCAAAAGATGGAGCAATCTAAAAAAGAAATGGAATTGCGCCACAATGAATTTGCTGATAGAGTCCGCATGGATATTAAAACAGGCGAGGAAGAACTCGATTTAAAAAGAGAGTGTTTTAATCAGAGCTACGGACATCTATTTAGTCCTCGAAATAAATAGCAATAGGTCTTACTAGGTGGTCATCCTTGTCTACCTTTACTAAACAGTTTGTTTTTGCTAAAATCAAATTAAGAAAGCAAAGAGGAGGAGTTGGTATGAAAAACATTCAAATCCTTTTGGGATATTTATTGTTATATTCTATTTTTTCTCTCACTCTTTTCTTTTTAGACAGGGGTATTATTTTAATAACTTTTGTGATTTTCATTCTAGTTGTAAAAATCATCCCTCACCCTGATTCTCATCGAAATCCATTTGCGTTTGGGCTACGTTTTCGTAAGAGACATTAGGAGAGTCGACAGTTATTTCAAAGGCTCTTACATTTTTTAGCAATTCTAATTCTTGACGAGTTTTTTCTATTTCTAGTTCACGCTGCATATCTTTCAGGGCAGCATCTTTTTCCATCGTTTCAACTTCTACAGTCAGTTTGCGTTCTTCCAATCTGGCTGTTTTTCTTTGCTGTAAATAAGGAAAAAGCCCTTTTACTTTAATACCTTTGATATCAATATCTCCAAACAAAAGCCCTAGTCCTATTAAGCCCGAGTTCAGCATCCAATGATTGTCCGATATGAATTGACTTATGGATTGTAGATTTATTTCCCCTGGACTCTCTACGTTAGATGTAGCAATAATTTCTTCATCAATTTCAGGGTTCTTATACTCATCGATAATAGAATAAAGATTTTTCCACATACTTGATGTGATAGGTTCATTAGTATTAACTCTCAACTGAAGGTGTAATTTCCCATCTTTGAAGTAAAGCGGAGATATGAGACCGTTGATGTATTTTGATAAATCTGTGATATTAAAGATAGTGTGATGGACTGTCAGTGTACTGTATAGAAATTTTGGATTTACTTTTCTTCGTGGCACTTCGTTAATCCACTTTACTTCTCGACGTTTGATATCCGTAGACAGTTCGTAGCCATGATTTAGGGTTAGTTGCTCTTTCGGGATATCTTTTTCATAGACATCACTTGTAATTTGGCCAATCAAGAAATAGTTCGACTTGAATGATGGAACTATGACGTAATCTCCTACACTCATATCTTCTATAAAGCTATAGAGTCGTTTAGCAGTAAATGTAATTTGGTGTTTTGATAGACTTTTGTCTTGATACACTCTTGCTATTTGTTGCTTGTAGTGCTCTATAGTTTTTTCTGTTGTGAGGAGTAAGTCAGTAGTCTGTAAATCTGCAAGCGTGACTTGGTTGTGATGAATAGAAATGAAGTGGTTGTATTTAAAATCATCGTAATACTTTCCACCCTCTGCTCGAACTAGCCAGTATTTTGCACGACTGTTAAATTGATAGATTTCAATTTGATTTTTGTGAGACATTTCAATCTCCTTTTTTATTTCCCTCTATAGACCCCAACCACTGCAAAAATCTTGATGTGTGTGTCTTCGGCTGGTGGGAAGTCTAAGATGATGTCTTCATACTTGTCATTAAGCGATACTAGGCGCAAGCGTCCGTTTTCAGTATATATCTTCTTGAAGCAAGAACGGTCTCCGTATGCGATAACTGCTAAATCACCATTATAGGTAGTCAGTCCTTTGTCTACCAAATAGAGAATATCTCCATCTTGGTAGTTAGGTTGCATGGAATCACCACTAACTTTAGTCGCAATGTCGTGGTGTGGTGGTTTCTCGTCAACCTCTATAGTCTCTCTGTCTGTATCGTCGTACCCAAATCCATAGTTAAATCCACAAGCTGCTGCCGTCTCAGATACAACCTCAACTTGGTACAAGCTGATAGCTTCCGATACTTCGTTTATCTTAGCTTTTCTTCGTTTCTCTTGCTCGGTCAGAAGATCCTCAGACATTCGTAGCACAATTTTTTTATTGTCAGTGTTTAATTTTCGAGCTGTATTTGTAATTTGCTGTGTGAGTAAATCTGGAACATCTGAGAAGGAATTGATGGATTCTTCTTTAAAAGTAGTATCTATATCTGATTTTTTAACACCAAAATAATCAGCAAGTTTTTGGATAACACCAAAAGAAGGAGCACTTCTTAATTTCATATAGTCTGTCATAGTACTTGCTGTAATTCCAACTTCTTTAGCCAACTCTTTTTGGGTGATGCCACGTTGCTTTCTAAAGTGTGTAATATTTTCAGCAATAATTCGCATTCGTTTTTTTTCATCCATTTACGATTACCTCGTATTTTTTATAATTACATTATATATCATTTTTGATTGATGAACAATCAAAAATACGAAAAAATCCTATTTTTTTGAGAGAAACTATTGACAATACGAAAAAATCGTATTATAATTAAATCAAGCTTAAGGGAAAGGAGGTAAGGCAAATGATGGAACAAAAAGAAAAATACCACGATAGACGTGGTAGACCTGATGGATTGACGGTTGAAAAAGTTATCCACCTTTCAATTTTGAGAGGCGAAGGAACTGAAGCGGATAGCATTCGAGTTGTGGAGCAGTATTACAATATGGACGGCGATCTAATATTCGAATTAGATCCTTGTTCTCCACATTATCAGGAATTTTTAGGCTTGCGTTGATCTTGTTTATCTTTGTCCAAATCTAAAATATCTTGTAGTAATTGCTCGTTATCATGGCGTTCAATATACCATTTTTGCATAAGTAGTTCTATGAACTTCAGCAACTTGTGAGCTTCATTCGGTTCAATATCCACTATAAGATTTACATCTTTTTCTGGATGGGCACCAATGTTTCCAAGTTTTCGTAGAGCATCGAGTACATTTTTAGTGCTTGGGTCAACAGACTCCTTTAAAGCATCTATCTCATCTATTAATCTTGCTTTAGAAATTCCCCAAAAATCTCTAATCATTCCTTGTAGACAACGTCTAGAGAGGGTAGCAGAAGCTTTGGGGCTGAGATTTAAGATAGCGTGAGCTTCTTCATAATCACTTCTGATAGCCTGAGGGATGTAGTCTGGATAGACTTTTGCGAGTGAAATAGGGTTGAAGTGTATAATGCGATTTGGAAATTGACTACCAACGCCCACGATGTCGACTGAAACTTTATGACAGTTTGGACATTTCATTGTTTGTATTGTTATTTTGTCGTTCGTATTTTCCTCAACCTTAGTATGTGGACGACGAATCAAAAAATAGTGTTCTTCTTCTCGGAATGTATCGTAGTGGTTTGGGACAGAATAACCGCAAAATAAACAGAATAGTTTACTAGAATCCATAAGATCTCTCCAATCATTTTTATTTTGATTATACCACATTTGAAAGGGGGTGAGGAGATGAGACCAAGACGATATCCGTACAGTTTCAAACCAAATATGATGAACGTTTTAGATAGTCGCTTCTATACACGACTAATTGTTGAAACAGAGGATGGAGCGAAAAAAATAGCAGAAGTCACACTAGATGATGTAACCACTGCTACAGGATATGTTGCAAGACTAAGACCAAGCTATGACTAGCCTTTAGCAGATGTCGTGGACAAATATGTGCAAAATCGCTGATGCCACTGGAAGTCAGCTTGGATGAATTAAGATAAGGAGGTGGTAATGTGCAGTGGACTTTAGAGGCTATGAGAATCAGCAAAGGACTTACTCAAGTAGAGTTGGCAGAAAAATTCGAAGTTTCAAGTCAAACAATTGCTAGATTAGAAAAAGATAGTTCTGATATCGGTTATCAACTATTGAAAAAATACATGGTTTTTTTCAATGTGAAATTCGATGATATTTTTTTAGGGAAAAAATACGAAAATTTCGTAAACAATTAAAAATCAAAAAAGTACCTGGTTGCAATCAGGTACTCAACGGAAAGATTTGAGGAGTAGGAAAAATGGCGAATTTAATTTCAGAAAAAGGTTTAAAAAATTCTGTACCAGTTGCAGAGATAGTTACAGCGGTCATTACTCTATCGAACGGTAAGAAAATAGAGGTGACAAACCCTGTAATGCAAATTGTTGAATTATTCCAATTTGTTGAAAACCCTAAAAATAGGTTTTTGAATATAGGTGGCGTGATGGTTAATATCAATCAAATAGCTACTATGAAGTGGATTACACAAAATCCTATTAAAGGAGATGTGTAGAAAGAGGAACAAACATGAAACCAAAACGATATCCATATAGTGGAAAGAAAAAAGAACTGGCTAAACCAGTTCAGTTTAAAAATCCATTAAAGCTATTTGACCAATTTACGACATCAGTGCTATGTACTGCGAAGCCTAATAATCCAGAGCATGTTAGATTGGTTATCGAACTTATGCAAATTTATTCGCAGCTCTATTCGTAATATTTGGCAACAGTTTTATTAATTCCATCATAAATCATTTCATATTGTTCAGCAACATATTCGCCAAAAGGCTTATTAAAGTCTTTATTTAGATAATAGGCTCGATATAATTCATCATGCAATGCTGAAATGATTTCGCCAGCAATAACAGTATTGTCTTTGCTCATAAAACAGTCTCCTTTCCATAATATTTGACTAGCGACTTTCATAAGGAGGTGAGAGGCCCTATTTAATCGTTTGTCATGAATCAATTATATCAGAAAGGATAGAATAACACAATATGTTGTGTTTTCAATACAATCAAAAACTATATATTGTGTTTTGGGGTTGAACATGAAAAAAATTTTAAGCAAGTTACTTATTGACAGAGGAATGACAGTCACAGAGTTAGCTGAAAAGACTGGTATCGGCTATAACACGTTGATGAACATCGGAAAGAGAGACCTCTCTTTCAGTAGAATGGTGAAAATCGCTGACGCTTTAGATGTCAGTTTAGACGAATTCAGAAAGGATAATACATGAACAATTTAATCAATATAACTTTAAATGAAAACCACGAACCAGTGGTATCTGGTAGACAGCTCCACGAAACACTAGGAGTTAAGACTAGATATAACGACTGGTTTAATCGCATGACTGAGTTTGGTTTTACCGAAAATGAAGACTACTTAGCTATTACTCAAAAAAGAGTAACAGCTCAAGGTAACGCAACCAACCAAACCGACCACATCATCAAGCTAGACATGGCTAAAGAAATCGCCATGATTCAGCGAACCGACAAAGGAAAAGAAGTCCGAACTTACTTCATCCAAGTTGAAAAAGACTTCAATAGTCCAGAAAAAATCATGGCTAGGGCATTGCTCATGGCTGATAAGAAAGTCCATAAGCTAGAAGCACAAATCGAAGCTGACCGCCCCAAGGTGCTGTTTGCTGACGCTGTCAGTGCTAGTAAGTCATCTTGTCTAATTGGTGAGCTGGCTAAAACCTTGAAACAGAATGGGGTTGACATTGGTCAAAACAAGCTCTTTCAGTGGCTACGCACTAACGGCTATCTAATCAGTCGTCGTGGGGATTCTTGGAATCAACCAACGCAAAAGAGCATGAATTTAAAGCTGTTTGAGTTGAAAAAGACAAATATTAATCACGCTGACGGCCATACAACTACCAACACGACAACTAAGGTCACTGGTAAGGGTCAACAGTATTTCATCAACAAGTTTCTTAATCAAGAACGGCTAACGGTTTAGAAAGGGTCAAACATGAATCACATTCAAGATATTATCGAGTTCATGCAAAAAGGCCGTCCAATCCCTGAATGGGACTTCACGACCTACATGTTCTTTACATTCTCAATGCTTGTTGGAATCCTTATCTTGCTTCCTATTCGCTTTGAGAACTCTTTTGGAAAGAGACCAGAAGGCACCGAAGATAGGGACGCTAACGAAGGACATTAAATTTCCAAATTGAGTATCAGACAGAACAATCAAGCAGTTTCTCAAAACGAGGAATCCAAAGATAGGCAAAGTGATGACAAAGCTATAAGTTATATCACCGTCTTTCTCAAACTTGAAAAAGAGCAGAATGTCATGGATATAGCTTAACGCTAACATCGAAATGAATAAAGCGATACCAATCACTAGGCATAGATACGTCCAATTGATGTCGGCCAGCCTAGTCAAGGCTGAATGGCTATCTGGTGTTATACAGTGGAATTCAATGTACAGCAACCCAACGAACATCAGAAAAGCAGATATTTCAGATTTATTCTTCATGTCAAAACCTCGTTTTTATTAACTATTATATCAAATGGAAAGGACTACCAATGGAAATTACCTACAAACCCGTCGGGGTCAACGAAACGGCTGAGTGGGGAGACTACGACCACCTCATGCAGCGGTGGGAAGGTCTAGGGAAGTCAATGGCAAAGAACCTCGTTCGAGAAATGAGGGACAGCAAAGACTTTCGAGACTACGTATTCAACCCAACACATAAACTGGTTTTTATCAACTATGAAGGCTTCAGATCCTTCATAGAGTGGAAAACTAGAAACAGATTCAAATAACATCAATATCCCAACCG
>OBKD01000049.1_pt1 | contig 41018 bp, 53 predicted proteins | sample 1481601 | NCBI WGS metagenome assembly OBKD01 (sample SAMN02044695, study PRJEB22538) | human gut metagenome
GTATAGAAGTTGGTTTTACAGATATCATGGAGCAGAGCTGTCACGACCAGAGTTCCCTGGCTGAAGGAAGCGACGCTCTTTCCGGCCACCATGTAGTGATATTCTCCGTCCTGCTGCTTCTCAAGTCTTCCGATCAGCGCATCATATACGTTCAGGCTATGCTGCAGGAGCCCTCCTTCGCAGGACAGGTGAAATCTGGTACTTGCCGGCGCGGTATAGAAGTCGCTCTTCCGGATGTAATTCATTAACCGGTCAAATCCTGGCCGATCTGATATGGTCTGCATCAATTTCTCAAATCTTTCTCTATCTGTCATGGTCTTATCCTCCTTAGATATATTCTTCGATCAACCAGCGGAGCATTTCCACCAGGTCTTCTTTTCTGACGCTTTTCGGCACCTTGTCCAGCTCCACGACGTCCTGGATCGCTGTCAGTTTATCCTCCACTTCGGTTTCGTCGTTATGTATGTCTCTGGCGATTTCAATGGCTCTCTTTGTTATCATCAGCACTTTCCTCCTGGCCTGCTTCATTCTGAAGTGGTAACTTTTCAGCTCTCTTCTTTTCCTTAGCTTCAATCTTTCTTCTCAGCATGGATTCTTTTCTGATCAGAATTCTTTCTTCTGTTCTGTGTCCGTCTTTCACGCAGTCAGTGATCAGCGATACAATCATAACTACGGTTACAGCTAAGATTACGAGTGTAATTACGTCCTGTGGCATTTCATGTCCTCCTGTTCTTTTCTAACCATTTCCATTGTTGGCGGCAGCATGGATGTAAATTCCCATGTGCCGTTGTCTTCCCTTATCCATACCTGACAGCTTTCGTCCCAGCAAAATTCCGGAAGCAGATCACACCGGATCCGTCCGTCCTGCCCTTTTTTACATTTCGACACCCAGTACGGAGCGTATGCCTGGTACCACGCCGGCATATGTAGCTTCTCGACTGCGATACCCAAAAACTTCTCCGGATCGTATTCCTTAAACATGGCCTGACGGAGTTCCTTGCCTATTCCTGCCTCTTTTTCTGAATCAATGATCTGGTTTATCCGGTCTGCCAGCTCTTTTCTTTCTGCAGTATCGCAGGTCATTGTGTACATTCCGGAGCAGATCACATCTCTTAAAACTTCCGCGGCCATCTGGTACAAATCTGAAACGAGTTTGTTGTATCCCTTTGCATATTTTGTTTTCAGCTCCTGCAAGGGCACGTTTTCCCTGTTTTTACGGTATATTCGGAGCTTTTCGGTGAATTCTTGCCATGTACATTTCATTTTTGTTACTCCTTTTGATTTTAAAAAGGAGTAACACGAAAACCCTTGATTTTACTAGGGCTCCGGGCATTGTTACTCCTGTTACTCCTTTTTTTAAATACACAATGAAATTTTTTAAAATTTGTACCATTTGTACCGTTTTTGGGTACACAGGGTACAAATTTCCATAAAAACACTATATATCTCTATTTTAGGAGTAACAGGAGTAACATACCCTCTAAAGCCGCATAAATACTGGCTTTTTTTGTTACTCCTTTTGTTACTCCAATGTTACTCCTTTTAAAAAGGAGTAACATTTAGGAGCTAATTGAATGGAAGTTCGTAGCCTTCATCGACTGGTATAAACCCGTCTTTGTCCGTCAGGCTTTCCTGTTTGTACTGCTGTTTTTTCTCTGCTGGCTTCGATGTTTTTGTTTCTTCCTCATCGTCATCGATGTCTATTGCTTCCTCTTTTTCAGAAAGTTTTCCGACGAAGAACTCCACAAACTTACAGAGGCGGTTGTCAAATCGTTTCACGACCTGGTAGGTCTTTCCTTTGTGATCAGAGCGTTCCTGCGACGTGATCAGGCCATTGTCAGCCATGTATTTCAGAGTTTTTCTGGCGCTGTACCCGGCCTTCGTGAGTGCCTGGTTCAATGCCGAGGGGAATATGTATGCGGTGTTTCCGGATTCTGAAAAGGTACCCAGGCAGGTGCCGATGGCTTTCTCTCCGAAGTAGAGCCGGTTCTGCAGAACCCAGTCCACAACGAACTGGACCGCGTTCTCATTAACATCTCCGACATCTGCGTTCATCTGTTCCTGAAGGATAGCTGCTGCCATCTGCTTTGCCCGTTCCCATGAGGAATCCAGGATTTTCAAGTTATCCACATTCATATTATTTTCAGCGGAGTTACCCACATTGTTTTCCACTGGCTGTGCAAAAAACCAGGTATCGATCATGGCATCGGCCAGGGCCACTGCGCTGACTCCTGCCACATGGCTTCCGGATTTCCCGTTCGCGATCCCGGAGACGAATTTCACCATCTCTTCATATTTCTCGCAGATGGATCTCTCTGAGACGCTGATCACATGATCGATGAACTCCGGGCCAGCCCATCCGCAGTTTGCTCCTGCGTCCTGATGCATCTTACTGGCTGCCTTTTCATCATTGAATGGCCCACCGTAGATTTCCAGGACACGAGTGCTGACGCCGGTCTGCGAGGTTTCTGTGGATAGCGGTTCTTCTCCTGTGGCCAGAGCCACTGTTCGCCACTGATGCGTGGTCTGAAGGCCGCCACCCTTGCTTCCTCTTATCTTTCCGGTACCGGATGCAATCATGTAGATGGTCTTCTCCAGGCCTTCCTGATTCTTTCCGGCCAGCTGCCTTTCATCGATTCCCAGCGGAAGATCACAGAAGAAGCTGGCGGTACGTTCCAGGCCGACCTGCGTTGCATTGAAATTGACCATCAATCGTTCCGGATCACCCCAGGCAGACAGGGCTGCTTTAAGTGCTGCAGTCTTTCCGCCCTTGGAGCCTCCCCAGTTATACACGAAGAAGATTCTCTGCTTCAGGATCCGCAGCAGGGGAGCTGCGAAGCTGGCCGCCAGGATAAATCTGAACTTGTCCCTGTCCCGGTGGGGTTTCATGGTTTCCACCCACTTCTCCATCTCTCCGACCTGGCAGTAAGCCATGGCCGTTCCCTTCTGGCTCGGATCAATGTCCAGCACGATTCCCTGTTCCCTTCCTGGAATGAAACGTTTTCCTGGCTGCCATCCGAATGTGGATGTCGCATCCGCTTTCTGAATGATATCAATGTTCTCTGCTTCCAGAGCCGCCAGGAACCGGACGACCTGCTTTGCATTTTCCGATGTGACGGTGCATCCAAGATCGGCCAGGACGGTGATGCCTCTTGCTGTGAATATTGTTGATCGCGGGAAGATAGCTTTGTGCCAGGATCCATCTCTCTTGAAGGCGATCTCTATCTTTTCCTCTCCGGACTCAATGCTCCGGAGACGCTGCGTTAATATGATCGGAGTCCTGCAGACCATCTTTGGTGTGTACTGCTTCTCATCGATGTGGCTGATCCCTTTATCTGAATATATCCAGCTCTCTGGCTGTCTTAAATTCACCGGGGCTCCCTGTATGGCTTCCGGGATTTCTTCCGGAGCATCCAGGTCGATCTTCTCTGCATTTTTGATCAGCTGCAGAATCTTCTTCTGTGCTTCCTCTTTTCCGAATTTGACATAGACATCTGACGGGTCTTTGCATCCCTGGATCCTGCTGCAGGAAAAGCGGTATACTTCTCCGATGAATCCGCCTTCTCTTAATCCTGCCAGCATTTTCCGGAGGAACGTCTCGCCGCCCTGATCCGGTTCAACGTGCAGGTAAATCTTTAAGTCCTGCAGCATGGCTGCCTGGTGCGGCTTGAACATGGACGCCCCTGGAACGCCCAGGCAGCTGATACCCATGTACCACATTGACTGTGAGTCGGATTCTCCTTCCACCATGGCCGCATAGCCTACGCTGCGGATCTCCGACAGTCTCCATTCTCCGTACAGCCCGATCTTTCCGGAAGAGCCATATTTCCACCGGAAGTCCTTATGTGCAAAGCGCTTTCGATAGGTTGATTCTTTCCGGTTCTCGTCCAGATACGGGATTTTCATGTAAGAAGCACCGGCTCGCTTATCTTTGACGGTACTTAAGAAACACTCACTGGCCAGCCATTCTTCCGGGAGCTTTTTCTCGAAGGCATACTGTGTTAAACTGTAGCTTTTTTTCTGCGCTTCCAGTTTTTTCTGCTCTCCGGTGTCAACTCCATATTTTTCCATGATCTTTGCATAGGCTTCCTTTGTATCGCAGCCATTTAACTCTGCATAGAAGTCCAGGAAGTTTCCGCCGCGGTCTTCTGCAAAACAATGCCATTGTCCGGTCTTTAAATTCACCGAGAAACTGTTGTTGCTGTCATCGTGGAAAGGGCAGAGACCTATCAACTGATCACCTGTGATCTTCGCTTTCTTAATGACGCCATATTCACTTCTGTAATCGACTATGCTGTCGAGGTCCGCCATTTCCGTATTCATGTTGCCCTCCTACAAATCGAGGGGGATAGGGGCCTGAGCCCCCCCCCGTTGTTTACTGGTTAAAAGGTACGTCTTCTGTGATAGCTCCATCCACGTCCATGAATCCTTCCTTGTCAACCGGTGCGGAGCTGCTGCCCTGGTTGTAATCATCTGGAGTGATCGCTACGTCTTTATATTTTTCCTTCAGCTCTTTTCTCATGGCTGAGGTTGTTGGCCAGATGTCTTTTGGAAGGATACCGGCTTTTTCGATGACCACTTTGCTATATTTGATTCCGCCGCGATTTACTGCAGTCTCCAGTTTCAGGCGAACCACCATCTTGCTATACGGGATCTTCTGAATTCCCATGATCTTGGCCAGCTGCTTATTTACATCCTTGATAGATGTCGGCGGAACGCTGAGAAGATAAACGCCCGGTTTCCCGGAAATAAGAAGGTACAGACGGCGGATGTTCTTGCATGGCTTTCCGGATCCATCATCTGCATACTGGTTCAGAGGGCAGTTCTCACAGGTCTTGACCTCTCCAGTATCCAGATCGACTCCGGTCTTTCCGTCCATGCTGCTGCATTTCGGAATGTTCGGGGAACCGTCTTCCGCGGTAGCTCCGAATTCACCCTCCCAGTAGGAGTTCATTCTGTGAGTAAAAATGATCACTGCCTCGATCTCTTTTTCGATATCCGGATCATCCGGATCATCGCCTTCGACCTCATACGCTTTGCCGCCTCCGGACGGAATCTTGATGTGCCTGCAGGAGATTCCTTTCACATCGTCCAGGTCGTCCATTTCATCTTCCAGCTCGGCCAGGAGGTCCTCATCCATGCCTTCCATGCCGGTTACGATCTGAAATGAATCAACAGTTGCCAGTGCTGTGCTTTTCTTTTCTGCTGCCATTATTCTTCATCCTCCACTTTCTTTAATCTGATACCCTCTACCACCTGGCACTCATTTACAGAGCTCAGACGGTACTGGTTTAAGAATTTATGATCTACGGTGCTGGTTACCAGGTACTGTCCCTTGGTTCCTTTGAAGACACAGAGGACATTCTCTGTTTTCTCTGCTTTTTTGATACAGAGAAGAAGAAGGTCTCCTTCGTGAATTTCGTTTCCGTAGCTGTCGCTGAATTCCTGGATAACCTGCTGCTTTACGTTAATTCCCGCCATGGCTATTTCCTCCTGTGATTTCTTCTAATCTTGTCGCAAGTACGCCGATTGCCTGGTTGAGGACAATGTATTCGAGTTCTGTGTTTCCTTCGCACATCTCTTTTGTGACCAGAGCGACGCTACTTCCCATCGGGACTCCCATTCTCACCGGATTAAAACGGCCAGTGAAGAAGCTGCGGCAGGCTATGCCGCCTTTTTCATTGTCTTCTGTCACCGCGCATCCGTATATGGCATCACTCTCCACTTCTTCAACTCTTCCACCAGCACAGGTGATATTAACCTTTACGCTTTCTTTATTCATCTTCGTTATCCTCCTGCATCTCTTCGGCCTCTTCCGGGTCCTGGTCTTCAGCTTCCTCAAACTCTCCGTCCTGGTCTTCCAGATAATCTTCCATCGGGGTCGTCTCGCTCTGCGCCACCTTGTACAGGTCGTTCATGATCTTGTCCGCATTGGCTGCCAGTTTCACTGCCTCGAAGGCCGCCTCGATAGCTGAGTTCTTCAGACTGCTGGCTGCGCTGATCGCTTCGCTGCTGCCTGCCGGAAGGATACGGAGAAAGAGCTTCATGTCGTCGCTGACTTTCTTCATTGCGGAATCCAGGGCTACTTTGCCCTCTGCTGCGATTCCATATCCTTCGTGGTTACTTTCTACAACCTTCTGATTCTGTGCAGCTATCTGGCGGCACGCAAACTCTACGGCCAGGCCTACGTTGTCTTTTAACTCTCTGTCGCAGGTCAGAGTTACATCGAGTTCCATCTGTTCGTATCCCATTTTATTTTCCTCCTTTTGCTTTCTTCAGTGCGCTGCTTGTCTGCTTTCTTCTTAAGATGTCCGTCTGGTCAAACTGACTGATTACCTCTGCCAGCTCTTCCGGAAGCTCGCCGTTCTCTTCTACCAGGGCATTCATAGCGCTCTGAAGGGAACCGGTATTGACTGTCTCTTTGATCAGATCAGCAAAGCCCTGTTCTCTCAAGACCTCGAAGAAATCCAGGCCATTGGCTGCCAGGTATTCCTCTGATCTCTTTGAATACTTACTCTTGATCTGAAGGCTGAACATGTAATCCCCCGCTGCGATTCGCGGGCAGTCGTCATCGATCATCTGCTGCGCGATCTCCTGCTTTAACGCCTCGATCTTCGCGTTGTTATCTTTGGTTTCTTCTGCCAGGGATTCCTTTTTCTCCAGGAGTTCCTGGTAACTGTTTACCATGTCAATAAGTGCCATTGTTCTTGTCCTCTCTTTCTTAACTTCTCTGTCTGCCGAGCTCATTTTGCCCGTCTGGCTCGTACTTCAGTTCTATGGATTTCACGTCCCCGGCGTCATCCGTATGGACTTTCATGTCTGTAAGGTTCATCTGTTCCACAACATCTTTCAGGGACTTCGTATATACGTCATTCAGTTTCATTTTCTCTCCCTCCTGTGAGTTCTATCTCTTGCGTGATGGCCAGCCGCCAGAATACCTTCTGCCATTCTGGTTCCTCCTTATGTTCTGATTTCCAGGGCCAGTGTCACATACTGCGAGTTGAGGCTGTCGAGGAGCTTCAGACACGTCTCCGCTCCGATCAGTTCCAACTCTTTGAGCAGGTAAATCTTCGCCCTCGCAGTTATGTACTTCTGGTTCAATTTCAGGAGCGCATCCTGGCTCTTGGTATTTATTTTTACTGAGTCCATTATCTTCTGGACAGTTTCCTGAACCGTTTCTGCAGATATGTTCTTTCCTTCTTCCATGTCTTCCCGCGACCTCCCTTCTCATTGGATATCCATGCATCTTAAGCCAGTTATTGCTTTTCCCTTCCGGATCTTCCCGGATCCTGCTGGCCGCTCGATGTGCGGTCAGTAATGCATCTAAGGCGTCGTTCGTGGATATCCCCGCTTTTGCCATGTTATTAAATACATCGGTTATCGCCTCAAACTGATCTGACAACCATTCACACATGAGACCTGCGGCTTCTCTGAACTTTTCGCCTGCTTGCCGTAATTTGTCATTATTCATTAAAAGAAATCCCTCCAGTTATCTACGACCGTCTTGGCCATGTCCTCTTTGCGGCTCAGTGCTTTGCTGATCAGCTCGTCGATGGTTCCTTCGATCTCCAGGTCTATGTATGTGCAGCAGTTCCTCTGGCCGATTCTGTGGATACGGGAGAGGCTCTGGCTGTACGTTGCGTAGTTGAAGTTCTTGCTGTAATAGACGCAGGTATCTGCAGCTGTCAGCGTGATTCCGGTACCGGCAGTGTCAATCTGTCCGATAAAGAGAACTGTTTTCGGGTCCTCCTGGAACTGCTTCACAATGTCGCCTCGGTCTTCCTTCTTAATATCACCGTAGATGGCCACCTGCTTCAGTTCTTTCGGCAGGACCTTGTCGGCCAGCTCCATGATTGCTTTTACCTCTGCGATGAACCTTGCGAAGATCACCAGCTTCTTTCCGGATCCGATCACATAGTCCTCGATGATATCGCCCAGGGCATCCAGCTTGGCTCTACTTACCAGCTGCGGCTTCTGCGCGTCATCCTGAACCAGGAACCCTCCGGCCAACTGCTGCAGGCGGAGCAGCCTTGTCAGGACTGTGGTCGCGGTAATGTGGCCGCCTCCGTCCAGCTCTGCGTAGCTGTCCTTTTTAATTCTCTCGTACAGGTTCTTTTCCTTCTGGTTGAACTGTATCTTCCTGGTCTCGAACGTCTGCTCCGGAAGGTCCAGAGCCTCGTCTTTGGTAACTCTGAAGGCGATGCTGTGTTCTTTCTTGATCAGGCCTTCCAGGTCCTTGTATCCGACGATCTTCTTGTTTCCATAGCCGCCCATGATAGCGTACCGGCCGCGGAACTTGAAGAAGTTATCTCCGAATACGGTTTTGTCCAGGAAGCGGTACTGTGACCAGATGTCAATAGCTGCAGTCTGGACTGGAGTTCCGGATAAGATCAGTTTATATCTGGCCTGATCTCCCAGCTCATGCATGGCCTTGCTCTGTGCTGCATCGTATGTTTTGATACGCTGGCTCTCATCTGCGATCACCATGTCCGCATCGAACTCTTTGAGTTTCTCCAGGATCTCTGGCCGCCAGGTTGACTCATAGTTGATCACCGCGACCTTTAGAGCCTTGAATGGAAATTTCAGAAGGTCATCGATCTGCTTTATGCGCTGCTTCTTTTCTCCCAGGAGCGTCTTGCAGGTATACTTGAATTTTGCGTACTCCTGCAGCTCCTTTGGCCATACAGCCACGACGGAGGTCGGTGCCACAATCAGAAGACGTTCGACCTTTCCCATCTGGTAGCCGGCGCCCGCGATCGCGATCGCTGTCAGCGTCTTTCCGCAGCCCATTTCAAACAGCAGACCGAAACCTTTGTTTATATTCTGCATTTAATTCTCCTTGAATCTTTGTTATAATTGTGTCATCGGGGGGGGGCTTCGCTGAATTTCACATCCTGCATCGCCTTGTGTCTTGCCAGGACCTCTGAAGGTTTCATGCTGTAGATGTCTTGATATTCAGTGTCATTCCCTCTGTAATATCTTTTCATGTATGCCGGGTTCATAAGCCGTTCATACTTTCCCCTGGTGGCTAGCGCCGATCTGTCCAGCTTCTCTGCGATTTGTTCCCATGAATATCCTTTTTCGACCATATCACAAAGAACCTCTACCTCGGATTCTGCCCACATACGGGTCTTGCTTTTGACAGGGCGCTCTTTGATCTGAAGATCACAAATCCTGCGCTTGATCGCGCCTTCTGTCTTCCGGAGCTCCCTGGCCAGTTTCCTGTATCCGTACTGATGCTTTGAAAGCATACGCCTCAGCTTCTCATCTTCTGACTTTGTCCAAGAGGTGCTATGTCTCCCGACCTGCTGACCTCTTTCAAAGTCCGCCTTGCGTTTCTCTTTTACCCATTCCGGTTCTGCTCCCAGGCTTAATTCCTCAAACTTGGAAAAATCCAGGATCATTCGATTCTGTTCGGCCCATTGCCAGAATTCTTTCAGATCAACCACTTGAAACCTGCAGGCATTTGTTCTGTGCCAGTGTACCGGCAGTCCTGCTTTGATCAGGCGTCCTGTTATGTATGACTCCATGCTCTTTGTGCCGTATATGGTATTCATCAGCTGGCTTAACGAAACCCGGTAGTCATTTTCCAGGTGCGCTCCGCATCCCAGGCGGCGTCTGCGATTATCTATCGCTGACACGCTCCGGCCGAGCTTCTTTGCTAATGCAGGGATTGAAAGGCTTCCCCATTTGTCCTGAAGAAAGGCATCCTCTTCCGGTGTCCAGTTCTTCTTCGCCCTGGGTGCCGGCTTTAGCCTTCGATCTGTTTTCGGTTCGGCTCTTGGATTCTCTGCTGTCTTCACCGTTTTACCCTCCATTCGATTAATACACATAGGTTTCGTCGTTATATTGATCTGCATTTATTGCTCCAATCTCATAAAGCCAATCTTTAATTTCTACCTGATCGGGATTCCACTTCTCATCGATCCACCACCTGAATACTGACTTCCCATCTTTCCATCCGCGCATTTTCTTTAGGCCTTTGGCTTCTCTGACCTCTAGCATTCTATCAAAGGCCCGGATGTACGCTTGCTTGTATTTTGGGTATCTCTCAAATTCGAAGTATCTATGTTTCCCGGCCATCGGACATCCAATGCATCCGACTCTGCTCCATCCGCATCCATACAGTGGATTGAGTTCAATTTCTTCTCGTCTTATGTACCATTGCAGGTACTCATCGTCCCAGTCAATCAGCGGATTTATCAGGACTTTCTGCGTTCGGTAACAATTTTCCACGATTCTGCGATTTTCATCGTTGTCAAGATTTAGGACTACCACTCCGCCTTTGTCAGTTAAACGAAAATTCTCATCATCCACTAAGTCTTTTATTTCTTTTTGAGGTTTTGGGAAAGTTGCGATACCTTGGTTTCTCTTCCGGTTCACACTTTCTGCCTTTCTTACTCCAGTCACGAGCTTTTCACCGGTTCCATGATTTTCTTTCAGCTCGGAGCAGCAATACCTCATCTTTCTTGTTGGCGGTGCGCCTTTCCTGACGATCAGCTGCCACATTGTTTCCCTCGGATACCGGATCTCGCATTCAATTCCCATGCTCCGCATTTTCTCGAATTTCCTTCTGATGAAGTAGACAGTCTCCGGCGCGTCTACAGTCGTGTGACAGTGCTGTACTTTGAACTTACAGCCGCTTTTCAGGGCTATATGTGTAAGAACGGATGAGTCCTTTCCTCCGCTATCTGCGATCGTGAACGGTGAGTTTCCAGCGAGCATCCGGAGGATCTCTATTGCTTGTTTTTCATAATCCATTTTTTTCTTCTTTCGGTACCTCAATAAATCCGAAGGTCATCAACGCCATGTTGGCCGCTCTTACCTGGTGTTCATAGAGGTTCTTTGTTACCGGGTATTTATACAGTGGTTCCGGATGCTCCCTGGTTCGTTCCTGATCTACCGCTTCCTGGACCTTATTCATTCTGGTTCGTTCCGCTTCGATGGACGGAGGGAGATGTACGAGGGTGGCCAGTTTATTCAGAAGCTCCGCACTGGCGATTCCTTCATACATCTGCTGTCCTCTGATCCATCGCATCTGGTTCCAGCTCTTGATGATCGTCTTCTGAATGGCATCGGCTTCAATGATCCGGACCATTCCGTCTGTCAGTGCCATCTTCATTCCTGGATGTCCTCCTGCTGCAGATACGCTTCTCTCTCGCTCATCATCGATTCGTATTCCTCCTGGGTGTACTGCTGTCCGTTCCAGTAGGTTCTTTCGATAGGAGCTGCCGGAGCTTCGTATGGATCGTTTAAGATCATGTACAGGAGCCCCCCTGCTGCCAGAACTGCTGCACCTATGCATATGGCCGCTTCCTTCAGGAGTCTCTTAAGCCGAGCGTTTCTGCGGCGTTTCCTGTTCATCTCTATCCGTCTTATCTCTCTTAGATAACTGTCTAAGCATGGACTCTGTAAACCGTTTCTCATACCCATCTGTGTACTGCACCTCCATCTTTATGTTCATAGTTACCATCCTTTCTGAATGTACTTGACTTACCGGAAGGGTTTTATTATGCTCTCTAGGCTTGGCTGGGTCCGGTAGTCTGTGACAGGTTCTCCAGGGCGATTGAAGAACCTGTCCGCTATGCTCCCTGAGTTTTGTGTGGGGTAGCCGTATAGCTGTTGCCTGCAGTGCTGATCGTTTCAGGTCAGCCATCCGGGGTTAAGTCGCACCCACCAGTCCATGCTCCGGATGTTCTCTCTCTGGTGTTCTCATCTGCCTCCAAGCCGGGATTTTTTTACTAGGGTCTGCGCTTTCCACCCCTATTACGACGGCTCTCCGCAGGCATCGGATTCCCCGCCGAGTGGATTTATCTGCGTCGGCTCCACCATACCTGGGTTTTTAATGAGGTCCCGCGTCCCTCAGCTCTCTATTTAGTTTTAGGCCATGGCCGGTTCGTCGATTGCTCTCTGAGCTTCCATGCCGGCCATGAAGATGTTTGTGGCTTTTACCACTTCAGCTCGTTTTTCTTTTGGCACCGCCGCCAGCATCTTCATGATGGTTTCAGCGCTTTCGAGCTGTTCTGTTGTGTATCTTCTCTCTGCCATCTTGGTTCCTCCTTTCGTTGGTGCGTTATTTTGTGTTTCTGTTGCCATTATATGCAACAACCGCACTTTTGTCAATGTGTTTTTGTGATTTTGTTTACAAAATGTGATTTTGTTGCTTGACTTATTGCGCGTATAGCTTTATAATTGGGACTATGAAAGGTGGTGAAAACGTGAAAGATCGGATTAGAAAAATCAGACGTGAACTTGATTTGACGCAGCAGGAGTTCGCGGATCGTCTTGGAATTAAGCGTGGGACAATCGCAAATTATGAACTTGGAAGAAATGAACCAGTGGACTCTGTGGTTTCTCTTATATGTAGAGAGTTCGGAGTGAATGAAGAATGGCTCCGAAATGGAACCGGTGATATGTTCAGCCAAAATTCAGAAGATGAGCTGCGAGCTTTAACTGAAAAATATAACCTTTCAGCTGCTGATCGAATTTTAATTGAAAAATATATCGGTCTGAAAGCAGACACCAGAAATGCAATCCTGGATTTCATGGCCGACGTTGTCGCTTCTATTCAGGAAGCTGAATCTGTGAAAGATTTTTCGGACGTTCCTCTTACCTCTAAGGAATTCGAGCGGAACTTCCAGGTCTTGGAAGACGACGAAAAAAAAGGGGGACTTGGGTAATGCACCCAGTCCTCCTGTGTCCTTAACGAATTAATATAATTTTTGCGCTTTTACTTGCATTTAGGTTGATGTAGATAGTGTCGTCGTCGTGGTAGTAAATCGCGTATATGTATTTTTTAGTGAAGAAAACGTATTTTTTGCTCATATCCAACTCCCCCTTTTTTAGGACCGGAGTGACTGGGCACACGAAAACTATTATACTGTAAAACATCATTTATTTAACTGGTAAGTTATGGAAATACGAGCGCCGCCTGGTGCTCTGTTTCAAATAAATAAATCTCACTCAAAGGAGGGCTTACCATGCCGATCAGTTTTGGAAACTGGCCCGAAAACATTCATTCTGATTTTGAACAGGTGAAGCGTATCGATGCCGGGAAGAAATTAAAAAAGTCAATACTTTCTCTCGATGAAGAGAAACAGGAAGTTGTGATCCAGGGTTCTTCTGATGAACCTTACCAGGCCACATTACAGGAATGCACCTGTGCAGATTTCAAAATCAGACAGGCTCCATGTAAACATATGTATTGTCTTGCTTTTAAACTTGGATTGATGGATGATCTTCCGAAATACGACAAAAAGAAAAGTTCCTTTGATCCTGGTGCTGAATTGGAGCGTTATCGTTCCCTTTACGAAACTGGCGAAATCGGCGCAGATGCTTATGTAAAAATCTGCACTGCCCTTGCCAAACTGAAGAAATGAAAAAAATCGCCCGGCGCTTCCAACGCCAGACGATCTCATAAATCTTGCAGACAGCCGTTCAGCTGGCTACAATTCCCTCTCGACAAGAGAATTATAGCACAGTTCATGGCACCTGCATAGGTGTTATTTTTATACCCTTTTTTAGGAGGTTCTTATGAACATTTGTTGCTATGGTAGGAAGTCGATCTATTCTGATCACTCAGATTCCATCGACAACCAGTTCCGGATGTGCCGGGACTATGTGGAGATGAAATTCTCCGGACAGGTAGATTCCTTCCTGGAATACCAGGATGAAGCCTTTACCGGTGCAAACACCAAGCGGCCCGATCTGCAGCGTCTTCTGACAGATATCTCTGCAGGGAACTGTGATGTTCTGATCGTGTACCAGCTGGACCGTCTTTCCAGGGATGTCCGGGACTTTGCGAATATCTACGCAATCCTGGAAGAGCACCATGTGAAGTTTATCTCTATCAAAGAAAATATTGACACGTCCACGCCGATCGGACGCGCCATGATGTATGTTACCGTCGTCTTTGCTCAGATGGAACGCGAGACTATTGCGGCCAGGGTAGCAGACAACATGATCGGTCTTGCAAAGAAGGGATACTGGACCGGTGGCAATCCGCCAGAGGGATATGTTCGGACGCGCATCGAGGCAAATGGAAAGAAGCACTGTTCCATTGTTCCGGATCCGGAAGGCGTGAAATATGTAAACTGGATTTTTGATACCTTCCTGCAGAACGATTACTCACTCCAGAGCATGGAGACAGCTTTTAAAAACCAGGGAATCCGGACGCGGCGCGGCGCTTTTTTCTCAACTGCACAGCTGCATAAAATATTGACCATGCCTTACTGCGTGCAGGCCACTCCAGAGGTCTATGATTATTATGTGGCCAGGGGCTGCCAGATGGATCCGGAATCTCCACGTGAATCCTGGGACGGTACCTGCGGCGTCATGATCTACGGCCGGACAACTCAGAAAAATAAAAAGCACCAGATGCAGCCTCCGGAGAAGTGGCTCGTCTGCCTGGGTGCTCATGAGCCATTCATGCCGGCAGATAAATGGTTAGCTGTGCAGGCCAGGTTCTGCAGGAATAAATTCGATAAAACAATGAAGTACGATGTCCCGCTTCTGAAGGGCGTGCTCCGTTGCTCCTGTGGCTCTATCATGTGCGTGGCCAGGAAAAAGAAAAAGGAGGGCGTATCCTCCTGGTATTACTGTCTGAAGCGTATGAGGCAAGGAAAGGAAGTCTGTGATTCCCACCACATCAAATGTGAGCTGTTGGATCAGAAAGTCCTGGCGCTCCTGCAGTCGATCAAGCGGGATCCTGGTGTCATTCAGAAATTTGCGGAACAAAACACTGAGGTGCTATCCGGCCCGGATCCGAAGGTCCTCGCATCGAAGATCAGCACTTGTCAGACACGCATCGACCGCCTGGTATCCTCGCTTTCCCTGGCTGCGGATTCTTCCGCGCAGAAGTATATCCTGGCCGAATTGGAACGGCTGAACCTGGAAATTCAGGCGCTACGGCGTGAACATAATCTGGCGCTGGCCGTCGAGAGAAAGAGGTCCCTGCAGCAGCAGGACACGCTCTCAAAGGTATCTGAGATTAACCGGCTTATCGGTGATCTGGACTCCTTCTCCGCAGCGGAGAAAAATGCTATTGTGAAAGACGTAATAAAAAAATGTGTATGGGACGGGGAGTCCCTTTCTATTATGCTTTAAGGCTCACTTTTTTATCATGCGTCTTTCACCCCGCATTATAAAAAAGCGAAATACCAAAAATGGAAGGAGGCGTTGTTTGTGCCAGCTATTTATCATGTATTCGGATCCGGCGATTTCTTTTTGGAAACCATCAGCCAGCGCGAGGCTGCCTTGACTGCCAGGAACGTTGCAACTGAAACCGGCCAGCCTGCGTCGGTGTTTATGTACTTCGATGGCCGGACGAAGATCACACATTATTACCCTGAAAAGTAGTTATAAAATACTATAAGATATGGACAAATACGTCCCTGAAACTTTGTGTATTTTACAGTTATAAATAACTTGAATAGTAGCGGCACCAGAGCTAATATACAGACAACCTAAAGGAAAGCAAATAAAACGGAGGTCTTGAATATGAAAGCAAATGAATTAGTTGTAGGAAAGAAATACTGGTGTGGATGGGCTAGCCGCAGTGCTAGATTTGTAAAAATCGAAACTCATACATGGTGTGGTAAAACTGAAGTCAATGCAGTATTCCAGGACGTCTGCGATGCTCGTATTGAGTGCAAAGCTGAAAACGTAGAAAAATGGGTTCGTGAATGTGAATAAGGAGGAATAATCTATGAGAAAAACAAACCGAGTATATCTGGTAACTTGGAGCTATCCTGGCGGCGCATGGGACGTGGTCAGAGCTTATGTGGATACGAAAGCGCAGGCCAGAAAGGCCGCAAAAGATCAATTCGGATCACATATCGAAATCCACGAAATAGAACTTTGGGAGAGCTAATCTCCCAGGTATTAAACCACCGATGGCAGGTCCGAAGCCCTGCAGGAAGAAGCGCGACGGGTACCATGAGTGCTGTCCAACAAGTTTCCCTGGCTTTTAATGTGAAAGCCTGAAGGTCTGGATTATCCGGACGTCCTCGTAAACTTTGCACCGAGTCTATACTCAGAAAGGCGTTGCTATGATTGTATGAATCCGTACTCCTGGTTTTTTCGCAGGTTTTACTCCAATAAAACCGCCTCATGGTATCTTCAGAAAGGAATTAAAAATGTTCAATAAAAAAGAATTGAAACGTCACATGGATGCTCACGGTGATCTGAACAAAGACCTGGCAGAGTATCTTGGTATGTCTGTACCTAACTTTTCGACGATCTGGAATGGACGGCAGCAGTTCAATGTGAAGCATATCCGGCTGATTGCCCTCCGTTACTCTCTGGATCCGGAGCAGGTGTGGGATATATTCCTATTTCCTGAAGGGTTCGTCTTTGATATTAATGTCTAAAAGCCCAGGAGCTCAGCTCCCAGGCTTTCTTTTTGTCCGTATTAAATCGCGATCAGATCTTTCCAGGTCTTCTCCCCGCACTCTCCGTCTACTGTCAGAGCTCCGTTTCTGGATTTCTGATAAGCCTTAAGCGCATAGATAGTGTTTTCATCCGCTTTTCTGGATAAGCTCAGGGCTTTTCCATTCTTGCCCTTAAATCCTCTTGCTCGCAGGATTTCCTGCAGCAGAAGGACAGAGGTTCCTGTGGATCCAAGTTTCACGAGGCTAGGTTCAAACATATAGCCAGCTCCTTTCGTAGTTGTTTCCGGTGTCGCAGTTTCTGGTTTCTTTGTTGGATTACTTCCGCTCGTATTTACGAGACCGGAGAAGTCAATACCTTTTCCGGTGAATCTGAGACGGTGCGTCCAGCCATGGCTGTACAGGTACCACGGCTGCGTTCTGATCTCATTTCCGGAGTTATCCTTTGTGTCCGTCGTCCCCTCGGAGCTTCTGGCATGGACAATGTTGTCCTTATCAATCGCCATTGCTACATGATGTGTAGTGTTGAGCTCCAGATCGCCTTTGATCATCTGTGTATGTGCTGTCTGATTTCTGGCCACGACCTCAAACCCGCAGTTTAGCATTTCCAGCATATTGCCAGTGTAGCTGCAGTGCTCCTTCAGATACCGCGCCTGCTGCGTCAGTCCGTTTTTCACGAGTGCGTAGTAATAGGCAGTCAGAGTCAGAGAGCTGCAGTCGAAAGACTTCGGATTTTCAATCTCGTACAGACTGCGGATTCTCTGGCTGTATCCATGATCGTTATCATTTGCGATTCCGACCGCAAACTCTACCGCATCGTTCCGGATATTCTGAATGATCTGTTCTTTTGTTTTTGCCGCCACTTCCGGTTCCTCCTTCTTTCCTTCGGAATAATCTTTGTAGAATACGTTCCGGTCTACGGTTCCGCTGATTCCAGGAATCTTGGCCTTGGAGCTGTACTGCCAGCCGACACCGAAGTCTGGCCGGAGTCTCTCCTGGAGCCATCCGTCATCGTTGGCCGGATACCTCGCGATCCAGAAGTCGTACTTCTTCAGATGGCTGCAGATCACATTCATGTACCAGTCCACGTTGCAGTAGATGCCGAACTTGTATCCTGCTGCCTCTACGATCTCCCTGAAGGCATCGGCCATCTTGTGGATGCTCTCTGCTCCGATAGCTCTCTGGTTGTTGTATTCCAGATCAAGCCATACCGGATACTGCAGCTTCCTTCCATTCAGGACGGATACGACCTTCCTGGCTTCGTTCTGGATCTCTGCGATCGTCATTGCATAGCTGTATTTATATACTCCGACCGGGATGTTGTGCTTCTTACATCCGGAGAAGTTTCTCTCGAAGCAACTATCGATCACGTTGCCTGCTTCTGTGATCCGAATAAAAACAAAGTCTATTCCATAGTTCGCTACCTTATCCCAGTCAATCTGCCCCTGCCAAGCAGAGACATCAATTCCTTTGATTTCCATGCTGGTCCTCCTTTTCTGAAAGAGGGCAGCAGTGCCGCCCTCTGTTTCTTACTCCTCAGTGTCATCTACACCGATGCCAGGAAGGACCTCAGTTCCATCGATGGACGGAGCTGCTCCTGCTGCATCAGCCAGACCTTCTCCGATCACATATGCGATCACTGTAGCTCCGGCCATGATCAGCGCAGCTACCTGGGACGCCTGGTTCTCTGTTCCACCGCATGCCACGATCATCATAGTCACGAAATTCGCGATGGACAGCCAGAACTTCCGGCTTGTCAGTTTCTTTGTCCAGTTAATACCTTTCATGTCATTTCCTCCTTTGCTTAAATAATATGTTCGACTCCCTGTTTTGTCAGGAACTCTTTCTGCTTATGTTTTACATTCGTTGCATACTCCAGGGCCGCGTGCATGTCCCCGTTACAGTGCGCATCAGGAATTCTCTGTACTGCTCTGGCTGTAGCTTCTGAAAGAGACATACAGGCATTCACGCTGTTGATCACAACGAGCTGCAGCTGTTCCTGTTTCTTCTCTCTCTCATCGAATGCTTTCTGCCGGCGCTGGCGTTCTTCTTTCTCAGCGGCCGCCCTGGCTTCCAGTTTCTTTTCCAGAAACCAGAAGCAGAAACCGACGGCCGCTGAAGGAATCCCGGCTGCCAGGATCAATGTTTCAACCATCTCTTTCTCCTTTCATACAGCTCCTGCGGGGCTCCTGGCTGGCCGGAATATGATAGTTGCGGCATTCTCCGCAGTATTCATAAAATTGGCACAGCGGCCCGGTACAGGGCTCATATGAGCGCCTGCAGATGTTCCTTTCATCGATATGGCTGCATATGAAGTTACTCTGCAGTCTTTTTCTTTTCTTCGATGATTTCTTCTTTTTCTTCATCGGTGATCCATCCTCTCTTGACTGCAGTCTGAAGGGCTGCGTCTGTCAGGCGATCAGCCAGATATAATCTCTTGAGTCTTTTATACATTGCGCTATGCATCAAGATCACCTCCCAGGGATGCGATGACTAAGTCGTCGACTGTGCTGCTGAGTTCTTTATTTGCGGCGGTCAGACTCTGAACTGTCTGCTGCAGAATCTCGATCTCAGTAAGCGGATCACCAGCTTCTTCAGATTCTTTGGCTTTCTGAAGCCATGCATCAAAGGAACTCCGGACGCTGTCTTCCAGGCCTTCTCTGTAGTAGGTCTCTACCTCGTACCGGTCATAGGTGAAGTAGGTAGATGCTTCCTGATCGGCGCCGTTGTCTTTTGTGAATGGACCGGCGACATTGTCATACAGGATTACAGTGCAGACTGCTCCTTCCTTCTTCGGGAAGGCTTCGATTTCAAGCTGCACAGATGGCTTTACATTGCTTTCTGTTCTCATTGCTTACTACTCCTTTCAATACTTTGAAATTTATAAACGGCTGGATCCACTTCTCATAGAATCCGGTGGAGTCTGAATGATCCATGTATCCTTTGTAGCTGATCATACCGGAGGCGTTGGTTACTGAAGCATAGCCCTTTCGTGCTATCGTCCTGGCCTTGCGGGATATCCTGTACAGGATTGACTTCCGGAGGGTTATTTTTCCGTTCGCATGGAACTTGAACCCTAAGAAGTCAAGCGGGCGAATCCGTAAGTGATACACCTGCCAGGTGCTTTTCAGTCTCATCTGCATATGCTGCAGATAATCTCCGACCGTTCTGATCGCTGCGTGCAGTCGTTTCTTTGAATTATCGAACAGGACCATATCATCAACGTATCTTACGAGATGACTGAGGCCACACTTCTCTGCGATCAGGTGGTCCAGGTCCTGAAAGAAAAAGTTTAAAAACCAGGGAGACGTGTATAAGCCGACGGGAATTCCGACTGCGATAGTTTCCGGCAGCAGCTGCGTCTTGTTTGCCATGGCCTGCTGATAGCTGGCTATAATCTTAAAGGCAAGCCGCAGGAACTTCCGGTCCTTGATACGCTTTTCCAGCTTCAGACGGAGCTGTTCATGTGGCAGCGTCGGATAGCACTGCTTCACATCCAGGACAGCGACTTTGCTCGTCCCTTTTGGATCGTTTACAACCCAGCGCTTTATAACCTTTCGGGCTCCGTCGGTTCCTTTCCCTGGCACGCATCCGCAGCTATGCTCGTAGGAGCCATGCTCCACGACTTCCTTAAATACCAGGACAAATGCGTGATGAATGCACTGATCCGGAAAGAAGCGCGGCACTGCGATGATGCGTTTCTTTTTCTTTATGCCATCGTTGATCTCTCGGATGTGGTAAGCGTGCGGTATCCAACTCTCTGTTTTCAGAATCTCCTGCAGCTTCTTTGCGTATTTATCGACGTCCAGCAGAATCCTTCTGACTGATGGCCGGTCACTTTTACGCTTCGCTGCATTTCTGATCGCCAGCTTGATATTATCCAGGTCTACCACTCTCTCGAAGAGATGACCGATTCTCTTTGTGAATTTTATTGGTTCAGTTATCATTGGTATATTTAATCTCTTTGTTAGCCTCACCGGCTTTCAATCGTGCTACTAACCGGTGCCATTTACGGCCCATTTTCACCAAGCGGTGCGGCACCATGACTCTGCATGGCGGTGACTCTATGGCCAGCGAATAAAGGAACGACATATTTATAAAAACCAAAATTTGAGAAATATGTCGAAAATGAGATTATTAACAAAGTGGGCGACCGCCGATGTTCCAGTTCGAGTTCGTAGCCGAGTTGTTGCAGTTCCGGTTGAACGGACCCGAGTTCGTCCCGTTGTTCACGTTAGCACCCGAGATGACCACCGATCGCGCGTTCCTTTATCCCCATATATTTACAAGTTACTTTTTATTATGTTTCCGACATTTATATCGGGAACATAATCTCGCAGGAGCGAGGGCTCCCGGCATGCATGTGTTACGGTTCCTTTGCCGGAAGCTCCGGGGGAGAAAAGTCCCCCGGTCCCCCTTGAAATGGCTACTTTCTAGCTTGAGGGCGACCGCCGATGTTCCAGTTCGAGTCCGTAGCCGAGTAGGCGCAGTTCCGGTAGAACGGACCCGAGTTCGTCCAGCCGGACACGTTAGCACCCGAGAAGACCACTTCTCCGCCTTCGGCGGCATAATAGTAATCACAGAAGAAGGTGTTGCTGGAAGCTCCAATCTCTGTACAGATTTCAATCTCCGGCCATTCCGGATCGTATCCGAATGTTTTCACATAGCCTTCGGCGGTACCTGCTACATATCCGACTTTGAAATATGAGCCAGTGTATACCTTGTCGGCATATGCGCTTCTGTCATTGCAGTAGTAATGCTGATACTTCTGAATGTTATCGCCGTCTCTGAACTGCCACATATTTCCGTACCAGTCTTCAATCCAGAGGAAGCGGATCGCGCTCATTCCGTTTGTTTTGCCCTCTACGCGGCCGTTTGGTGATGCCATTCCGATAGTTGCGCCTGTCGGCTGAATAGAAGACCACAGAACGCTGGTTGATGTGATCGCTACCGGATCGCCGTCGAAATATACGCATACTGCGTTGTCTACTTCAGTGGAGTCTTCGATTTTGGTCACCAGACGGTCTGCTGCCAGGTTCTGGTTCCATAAGCCGGCGCCGATAGAGATTGCCTGTCCGACTGCAAAACGGTTTCCGTAGTCCTTTGCCACAGTGATATAGTTGCCGGTTCTTTCCTGAAGGGCCAGGCCTTTTGTTCCGTCTTCCTGGAACTCCGTACGTCCGGATCCGAGGACGGCCTGCGCGTTGCTGTTTGCGAACATTACCAGGAAGCAGGTATCCAGGAAATGCATAGCCCATACGTCATCGAGGTACCAGTTATCTCCCTTTGCATTGCACAAAGTCCTGAACTGCCCGCGTGTCTTATTATGTGCCGGTACAACTCCTGCTTTGGATTTCAGGATATCTACCTGTTTAATATCATAGGTACCCTCATTATTCTTCACTGATCTCTGTACTGTTTCGATGGAACCAGGGAAGATCGGAATATATACCTTTTCAGAGATTCTGCGATCGGCTCCATCTGTAAACAGGTGATCAAGGTGGCAGTGTCCGATCTGCGCGGAAGAAACAGCTCTGTACTCCCACTTCACGCCGTCCGCATCAGTTTCAAACCAGCGGCCGGTGTATGTCATTGGCACTTCCAGCATGACGTCTCCGTTTGTGCCATCCCACTGGAAGGTTGCGTCTCCAAGGTATGCATTGACTGTTCTGTCTTCTGCAAGGTTACATGGGCGCATTTCGCTGAACGGGTAATGGCTCATCATGTCATTCTGAACGGTTCCATTTCCGACTGCTGCCTTGCAGATCATGCCGACAGCGTCCCCGATACGCTCCCAAGTGGAAGGGCTGGCGCTGACTTTTCTTCTTACTCCGAGCAGCTCCACCTTGTTGTTTTCGATGGTAGTGACTCTTGCTTCCAGAGCTTCCAGGTCTGCCTGAAGCGCCAGAGCTCCTGCGCTGTTGATAGTTACATTTGCCGCGTTGGAAACTTCCAGGTAGTAGCTCATATTGATCACTGACGGAAGCACGCCGTTGTACGCTGGCATATAGTCGCTTGTAGATGCTGTCGCGATGGAATACAGGATCTCTCCCTTCTGCGGATCCTGTGCAAAGATACCAAACTCAGTGATGTCGTATCCAGTGCTCAGGGTTTCTTCTTCACTCTTGTTTGTGATCGCAATCTTTAAGATCACGGTATTCTCCGCATCGCTGATCACCTTATTCTGAATCGGGAAGGTCTGTTTAGGAGTCTTCAGTGCCGTTCTACCTTCGATGTTTTCTCCGGAAGAATAGGAGCCGGATCCGGTCTGTGCCTTTGTGATCTTGATACTTGTCTGTCCTGCCTGGGCTTTTGCCAGGAGGGCTTTTCCTGCTGTTGTTAATTTACTGGGATTCCACATTAACATTAGTGTTTTTCCTCCTTAATGAATGATGTGATATTGTAAGCGTCTCCCTTCTGGGCGACTGTTGTTGTACTGTGCGCTACCGCATCTCCTGCAGTCTCATTTGTTACGCAGCTCCGGTTGTCGATTACGGTGCCGAATGCCACGAGAGTCTGTCCTGCTGGCGTATCTGCTTCCTGCCGCACTGTATTTAATACTGCGCTGTTTCTGTCTCTGATACCTGCTGCTGTGGCTGCGTATACGGCCTGTCCTGCCTCTTTATCCTCTCTGATGATATTCAGAACGGTACACTCCTGTACGGCTGTCTGGAAGGCGGCCAGGTGCATTGCTGAGTGCACATCTCGAACGATGGTAACTTTCCGAATATGAGAGCGGACGTTCTTGGCCTTTTGAATCATTGCATTCAACTGTTCGATAATGTCCGGTGTCAGCCTTGCGGATGTGATGATATCGAAGGTTCCAGGCGTGAACGGTGGTTCGTCGTAATTGAACCACTCCACGATTTTTCCGGATCCGAATACTACACCGACCATCTCTGCGACGGTTGCCGGTACACCTGCGTAGGTGTACCATTTCAGGGTATTCTTAACGATTTCTCGCTTCCTCTCAATCTCCAGATCCTGCTCGTAGTACATGCTTCGCATTTCTACGGCGAAGTAATCCAGGATTTCTTCGTCCAGATCGTCTACATCACTGTAGCACTGAGTTTTATCCGCATATGCTTTCAGCTTTTTAAACTGCTGTTGCAGCGCGTAGCTGAGAGCCTGGATTTCCGGATCCTTTTCCGGCCAGATATCGATGAGACCGCCTTCTGTGAATTTAATCATCTTCGATACCTCCGTATGTCACGGTCTGGCTTACCAGTTTGGCCACGTTGGTAGCTCCGACCACCTGGAACACCGGCAGCTTGACCTCTACTCGCTTAGCTCCTGCAGCCACCATCATCTGAATGAGCTGAGATGGGTTGATGTCTCGACCTATCTTGTTTCTCTGCCAGATAATGTACTTCTCTACGGCAGCAGCTACGTTGGTCTTGATCGTATCTGCACGTTTCAGGTCGCTGGTGTTGATGTAATACTTCACATCGAGCTTGTAGTCTACCGTGTCCGGAGCCTTGACCTTTACTTTGTCAGTAAGTGGTCTGATCTGCTCATTCTCCAGATAGAGTTGCAGGCCGTGGATGATACCTTCTGTCGGCAGCTCTCCATTTTCCATGATGAATTCAATAATAACCTCCACTGGATCATCGCTTTTCACGAGAACGTCCGATATACTTGAGTTGTATGTTTTGACCCAATATTTGTAGGCATCTTCCGGTCCGGCTACGGAATACTTGGACGGTGCTATATACACACGTTCCTTCATGCTGTCATCTCCCTCGATGTCTACGCCTCCGGATGTCTTTTCCGTGTTGGTCACGCTGGCCACATACGGGATCGGATTCACGAGCGTATCAATCTCTCCAGGTTGCAGATCATTTCCGTCTGTGCCAGAAACCATACACACGCATTCGACGTCTGCTTTTTCTTCTCCGGCTTTGATCTCTGCATACTGTTCTGTCTCGAAGTAGATTTCTCCATCTGTGACCTGCGTCCCCTGTGGAATTTCCACGGTCTCAGGACGGATTCCTGAAAGCGTGAATCTCACCATGACCCTGGCCGGTTTCGCTGGTTCCCTTGCGATTCCTTTCATGGCTGCGGCGTGATCGAGGTATGGACCGTATGTATATTTCAGAAGGTCCATCTTGCCGGCCTTATCGATATACTTGAATCCCTGAAAAAACTGAACCGCGCATGCATACAAAATCAGCGTTGCCGGATCTGATCTGGCCAGAACCAGGCTTTCTCCGGTTACCTCGTTGTATTTCTTTTCATAGTCGCTTTTCATCTCAGCTTCGATGCTTTCCAGAGTTGTGTTTCCTATGAAACTGACATCTGGAAGAATCTCTAATTCCTTGATCATTCCATGTCCCTCCTTTCTATGTAGATTTGTGTTTCTAGTGATGATTCCCCGTTCATTTTCCCAGTCACATTCACAATTCCGATTCCGGGGATAAACTTTTCTACCTTCTCCTGGAGGTCCATGGCGAACAGATTTAGCGCGTCATCTGGCATTTTGTCTGTGATTTCCGGATCAAGTCCGAATCCGCGACTACCAGGAAGCGTGCCTTCCACTGTTGATATCAGACACTGCAGCTGCTCGTCATATGCTTCCAGTTCTTCGTAGTCAATGTCTCCACTGGCCTTAATTTGAGATAGCCCTATATAAGGCATCCGGTCACCTCCTTATGTGTATTCCACGAAGGTAAGATTTACGGTTGCTTTCACCAGCTCTCCTTTGTTCCAGATTTCGTCCCATGTTTCTGAACAGGAAGTAATATACATTTTCCTGCCACCGACGAACTTGCCGCCGATCACTAGCCAGTTGACCGTTCCGGCTTTGACAGCCTTTTCTATGTTTCCAAGCGTAGACCTTGGCTTCACTCCGTTCTCTGCAGAGAGTACGACAGTCATTGTTGTCTCCGGAGAATTCTGTCCGAGATATTCAGACTTCGGTGCTTTGCCGAGTACCTTGTGCTGTTCCCACCTGGCACTGACTGATCGCCTCATATCTTTTGGCGTCAGGACTTTTTTGGGACTTACTTCGAAGACGATTGTTTCTCCAAAATTTCCAATCTTGCTTTTATTTTTGATCTTATTGTTGTACGCTTCGATTTTTTTCTGCTGTTGTATTTTTTTCTGTTCAGCTTCCTGTTTCTTCTTAAGCGCCAACAACTCGTCCTTGGTCTGTTTTTTAGGGTGCTTCTTCTTCGAGGTTGTCTTCTTTTTATTTTTCTTACTGTTCTTACTTTTCAGTGCGGACTTTGCGATTGACTTTTTCTTTGTAGTCTTTTTTTTCGCTGTAGTCCTTTTCTTTGGAGCTGGCTTTTTCGTTACTTTTTTTGCTGCCAAGTGCGCACCTCCTTACAGACTATCAACTTTCGACTTCATCGCCAGGAGCTGCGCTACTGTGATGGATCCTGAAGAACAGGTGAGCCGGATTGCCGGGCCTTTTACTTCTACAGTTCCATCTTTGTATTGTGCGTAGGCTTTCCCTTGCGCCTTAGCCATCTCTTTCCGATAGACGTCTTTTCCAGAGACTGCAGGTTTGTGATCCTTGTTCCAGTACGGTCCCAGGACGATTCCGAGAGCGGATCCGTTTGAAAGATGTAACACTAGGACGTCCTGGCCAATGTCCGGCATCTTGTATTCATCGTTGAATGACAGAACCGGAAATGGATCCGTTACCGCATCATCGCGATCCGGATACGTGACTTCGATGGTACCTTCTTCGTAATTAATTTTGGATACGCATCCGACTCTGATTAAATCTGACATATATCCTCCTTCTAAACTGCAATACGTTTCTTGCATTTATGCAGCGTGATTTCCTGTTTTGTTCTGCTGTCTGACACGACCACCTTGACCTGATCCACGTAGTATTTACCATTCGCTTTTCCAAGGTCTGCGATTGTAACAGTTACTCCTGCCACTACTTTTGGATTGTAGAAAATTACGCCAGTAAGCGTCGTTGCTTCTTCGTTTGCCAGATTGATCTGCGCGGCGCCTTTGCGCTTTGCTTCTGAAAGACTGTCACACTGTTCATTAATTCGAAGGATGCGACTTCCCTTTGCCTTTTCTTTCTTTAGACCCACATAGGTACTAAGTGCTTTCTGATTCTTACTGGCCGACTTATAAGTTATCCGGCAGCCAGTGTATGTTCCTTCCAGCGTGTCTGAATAGTCCCATTCGTCGTCCACGAAGCTGCTCCGGTGTATGGTCGTTACCGCTGCTTTTTTCTCGTATCTCCCTTTATCGAATATAATAATTTTATTCCGGAAGACTTTCATAGACAGACCGTAATCTTTTGTAAGGTCATACAAAAAAGCTGAATCTGTTTTCTTACTTTGTTCCACGGATGCAATCCTGATAGAGGAAGCTGCATAGCTCAGGCCTATCTTGTATCGCTTTGCGATCTCTGCTGCAATTTGTTTTATTGTTACTTTTTTCCAGGTTTTTGTTCTCTCCCGAACTTTAAAAGATGAATTTGACGGTATCGCCAGACCTTGCATTGTAGCTTCCAGCGGTCCGCCGCTGAATTTGACGGTATCAAGAACAAACGAGCCGCATGTGAGTGTATTATTCTGTCCGTCAGCCAGCCAGTCCTTAAAGGTTAGCTTGGCGCTTACCTTGTCACCTTTGGCCGGATACCAGGAGCTTATCCATTTCAGATCGGCATTGTGAATCGTAAGGTCCAGAGAATCACTGGATCCAGATGCCACGTCCGTATACGAAAGCGATTTGATGTAATTGGCCATGCTTGTCTTCGCGCGCTTCCCGTTGAATGACAAACTGACCGCCACACGCCTTGGATTACTCATATTCATCGTCCTCCTCGTCTTCTTCGTCATATTCATATTCATCTTCGCTGTCGTCCTGTCTCCAGAACGGCATATCTTCATCTACTGTTTCCGGCATTTCCTCCGGTACCTGTATTACGGTACCGGCAGAAAATACAAGAACGTCCAGGAGGTCTGGATTTGCGTCCATCAGAACTCCCATGTATGCCTCGCTTCCGAATAATTCATAAGCGATTGAGTCCCATGTGTCGCCCTGACTTGTTACATAAATCTCCACGTTTGTCCTCCTTTACGCAAATGATACCCTTCCTTTGTTTCTGATGTATTCTTTCATCATTCTCTCGAACTCTCTCTGGCTCATACGGTTCGCATCCTGGATGTCTTTCTTATCCGGGGCTTCTCCATTAAACTGATAGGTCGGGCTGAATACGAAGGTTGGGTTTGTGTCTTTTGGATTTCCTTCTGGCTTCTCATCTTTTCCACCAGCAAGATTCTGAACGGTTTCCCTGATCACTGAGCTTCTGTTAAATGTCGGCATTTCCAGGCTCTTAGTTCCAGGAGATGCTGCGTCCTGAATCGGCCCGGCGAGTGATCTTTGCGCTTCTGCCTGAATAGCTCCGCGCATACCCTGCATACCTACTACAAGACCCTGTCCGGTAAATTTACCGGATTCCACCATAACTCTTGATGGAGAGTGAATCTTCAGGGCGCTGTTGACTGCTGCAGATGCTGCGCTGGCCACGCTTGCTGCTGCCGCCATAACGGCTCCGCGCATAGCGTTGATACCATTTACCAGACCTGACATCATGTTGATTCCTGCGCCGTATAGACTTATTCCTGCGAATGCTCCATAGATTCCACTTGCTGTGCTCTGAGCCATTCCGAGAGCCTGACTACATCCACTGCTTACTGCAGATACAAGCTGGCTCATTCCTGCCTGGACTGCAGCTGCTGCCATCATTGCTCCAGACTGCGTGATACTTACAGTCTGGCTTGTAGATGACTGAACGGTGGAAGTTACCGTTGTACACCCTGTCATCACTGCTGCCTGGATTTGAGTTGCTCCTGCAGTTATGGTTGCTGTCATTGTGGTCACTGTTGCGGTTGTGATCGTTCCGCACTGTGTCATGCTGGTTCTGACCGCTGTTGTGATCAGTGTGAAGGAAGTCATAGACGTCGTTCCCATACTTGTGAATCCGGTCTGAAGTGCTGACCTCATTGTCGCGATTCCGGTCTGCATGGCCGCTTGCATAAGTGTCATTCCCATCTGTACAGATGTGCTCCATGACGTTGTACTTGCGGTAATGCTGGACTGCACACTTGTCAGCTGTGATGTGATCGTTGCTGACAGACCAGTAAACCCGGTCCCCATACTTGCCATTGAAGTCTTTGCTGCCTCGATGCTTGCCTGCAACGCCTGCACTGCAGTGTTGGCTGCCTCGATGGCCGATGTATCCACCTGGACGGTCATCTGCTGTGGCTGCGCTGCAGTGGTATTCACTGTAGGCGTTGAAACTTCTGCGGATTTTCCTCCGCCGGTGATAGCGTCCCAGATTCCTCCGAAGAAATCCTTTACGCCCTCCCAGGCACCTTTGACTGCCTCAGCCGCTGCTGAAGCTCCGGACTTCAATGCCTCCCATCCTGCGTCAAGAAGGGAACCAAGGCCGTCTCCGATTCCGGAGATAGCTGTCGTCATAGCACTAAATCCGCCCTGAATCAGACCAGGCATAGCATCTGCGGCAGCGGAAGCCGCCGACTTCAATGCCTCCCATCCTGAATCCAGAAGACTTCCAAGAGTTCCTCCTACAGTGGTGATTGCACTTCCCAGAGCACTCAGACCTCCGGACACCGCACCAGGTAATGCATCGACTGCTGCAGAAGCTGCAGACTTCAATGCCTCCCATCCTGCATCAAGCAGAGAGCCGAGTGTGCCTCCGACTGCTGAGATTGCACTTCCGAGAGCGCTGAGTCCGCCGGATACTAAACCGGGTAGCGCGTCTACAGCTGCAGAAGCTGCAGACTTCAGAAGCTCCCATCCTGAATCGAGCAGCCCGCCCAGCGTGCTTCCGATTCCTGTTATGACTGACTTCATCAGGTTCAATCCGCCACTGATCAGTCCCGGAAGAGCACCGGCAGCAGCAGACGCTGCACCTTTGATTGTCTCCCAGGCTCCAGACCAGTTCCCATGGATCACATCCATTACGACTGATATAATCCCCTGGATGATCGAAAGGCCGCCCTGAATCACAGATGAGATTCCGGACCATACGGTACTTGCTACATTCTTGATGCTGTCCCAGGACACTTGCCAGTCAACTCCGATCAGACTCAGGAATGCGTTGATCACTCCGCATATCGTAGAGCCGACTGTGTTGATTATATTCAAGATGAAATTCCAGACGGACGATGTGATCGTCTGGATTCCCTGCATTGCTCCTGACCAGTCTCCCTGCATGATCGATGATATTGTTTGAATGATTCCGGATATAACTCCGGTCACAGCCTGAATAGTATCTGCGATTAGCTGAAAAGCTCCGATAAATACCGGCGCCAGCAAACTGCAGAGTCCGTTCCAGGCTGCCGACATCACCTGCGTGATATTCTGAAAGTTAAAGCCTAAGCCATTCAGCGATGAGACGATGCTCTGGCCGAAGCTGCTTATCGTGCTCGTGATCTGGCTCCAGATTCCTGAGATCGCACTCCGAAATCCTTCGTTTGTGTTCCATAGATGCAGGAATGCTGCAGTTAATACCGCGATGGCTGCCACTGCAATTCCTGCCGGTGATGCGATTGCTTTAAACATACCGCCGATCTTACTCAGACCGCCTTTTGCAATCGATGCGATCGCGTTCTTCATTCCTCCTGAATCAATAACAAACTGCTTTGCGATTGACGGGAAGTTTGCCAGTACCTGGAAGGCCGTTCCTGCCTTGGAACCAAGCCCTTTTAATGCTGGCGAGAACGCTTTCACCGCATCAGTTGCTTTTTTGAATACCGGCGCGATCTTGCCTCCGATCAGAAGCAGTGGTGCAAATGCAGCCACGCCCTGTGAAAGACTGGCGTTTCCGTTTCCGAGGTCTGTGAAGAAGTTACTTACTCCGTCCATCAGTCCTTTTCCGATCGACTGCGCGAGCGTGAGCCCTGCCTGCAGTAATTTCGGAGCCGCCTGAACGACCGCATCCATGATTTTGCTGATAGCTTCTTCCGTTGCTGTGATCAGCTCCGGAGAACCTCCCGCCAGTCCGTCCGCAATGGCCACGATAGCATCTGCTCCGGCTGTGATCAGTGCCGGGATAAAATCTCCCAGGCCCTGAGCCAGCGTTGTTGCTATACTTACGGCTGAACTTGCGATACTTGGCAGATGAGACGTGATTCCGCTGCTGAATTGCTCAACGACCTTAGTTGCTAACGTCATAAGCTCCGGCAGCCTGGTGTCTACTCCCTTCAGAAATTCATCCAGGAGCTGCGTTCCTGTCTGCAGAACCCTTGGCACGATCCGGATGATTCCGGAAACAAACGAGGCGCCGATCTCAGCCGCGCCATCTCCAATGGCTCCAGCATTATTCCGGATTCCTGTCAGGAAACTCGTTGTTAATGCAGTAGCCATGTTGACTACTTTCGGCCCGTAGGCTGAAATCTGAACGATACCATCTGCTAGGACTGAACCTATTTCTCCGACAAATCCGGAGAAACCTCCGGACACAAGCGCATCTGACAGCTTATAAATCTCCTGCGTCCCGTACTGCACAGCCGCTCGGAGAGGTTTATTCAGGTTGTCATAGATCTTGATGCCTGTATCCTGTAATGCCGACTGGAATATAGCCATGTCGCCGTTCAGGTTATCCAGTTTCGTCTTGGCCATATCCTCCAGCGCGCCGTCTGCGTTCTGAAGTTCATTAGCCAGGGCGTCCCATTCGATGGCACCATCTGCTGTGGTAGCGTTCAGACCTTGCAGGAGGTCATTCAGAGCATCTACGTGCTGTTTTCCACCGATGGCCGCTAGGGCCGCATTTCGCTGCTCCTGTGTCATTCCGGCCAGCTTCGTGTTCAGTTCTGTAAGCGTCCCCTTGAGGCCTTTGAAATTACCAGCCGAATCAAACGCAGATAGACCTAGCTTCTCCATCATGGTTCCTGCCTGTCCAGCTCCGGATGTCAAGTTGACCATGATCGCATTCAGGGCATTTCCTGCTTCGCTGCCTTTGATACCTCGGTTTGCCATAACGCCGAGCGCTGTTGCACTCTCCGTTATTGGAACTCCTAAGTTTTTCATGGTTCCACCTACGCCTATGTAGGCCTCCATGAGCTGTTCTGCAGTCTGGTTTGACTTGTTATTTGCCTTTGCACAGATATTCAGGTAACCCGCGAGGCCATCAACAGTGACACCACAAGCAGACATGGAATCCGTAACCAGGTCTGACGTCCTGGCCAGGTCTAGTCCTGTCGCTTCTGAAAGTCTCAGAACTGATGGCAGGCCCTTGATTGACTGATCTACGGTCCATCCTGCGAGGGACATATATTCCAGAGCCTGCGCGGACTCTGTAGCTGTCTTTGATGTTTCGCGGCCCATTTGCATGGCTGCCGCTTTTAATTTGTCGTATTCTTCCGCTGTAGCACCTGCAGTGGCAGCAGTTGACGACATCGCAGCTTCGAAGGTTGAGCCGGTCTTGACACTGGCCGCAGTAACTGCAGCGATGGCAGTTCCGGCAGCTCCGAGGCCAGCAGCTCCGATTTTTCCAAGCGTGCTCAACCCCTTCAGTCCGGTTTTTGCTGCCTTCATAGCCGCGGAGAATGATTTCTCTAACTGGCCGGCGATTTTAATATTAATTTTGTAATCGCTCACTGTTGTTTGCTCACCTCCTGAAGGTCCTCGCACAAGTCAATAAGTTCAAAGATCGACAGGCCCATAAAGTAATCCAGGCCTGTCTTAAGATTTAGAGATAATGCGAGGCATAGTTTCCGGAGGTCGGACAAATCACTAGGGTCTATTCCTCTCCGAAGAAAAAACTTGTAACCTGTGTTTTGATCTTGATCGCATCGCGAGGCTTCAGGCCCTTGAAGAACTCAACCGGGATACCAGTTGCGCTTGCCGCGATAATCAGGGCGTATTCCAGGTTTGTTTCAGGAATCGCGCTGACTGTTCCGCTGTTCTGAAGGACTTTGTTTGCTCTGATCATGTCATTTGCTGACAGGTCATCCATTCCGCTAAGATCTACTTCGGAGATTTCTTTTCCTTCGAAGTTATATGTTCGCGTAAGTTTGACTAAAAAGTCGTTATCCTGCGCTTTGTCCCCGGCTTTGTCAATGTTTACGATTTTGGTTGTTTCTTCTTTGCTCATTATCTTTCCTCCTGTGTTTTAGCACTGACTTCTGATTTTTTCGAGAAGATCGACGCCGTTTACTGCGTACTTGAAGTTCGCTTTATCCAGCTCTACTACTGGTTTATTGTTTACATCGATCTTGATGTAGAGGATTTCCAGCTCTACACTTGGGTCCATCTTCTTCCCTTTTGTCATTTTTCCAAGGGAATATTTTTTGCATTTTCCGCGAACCACTACCTTGACCGGATAATGATCTGTGATTCCTGTCGTTGGATCCATGAACTGTGCGGATCCTCTCAGCGTCACATTCACGCCGGTTGCGGAATTTACGAGAGTAAACATGTCCTCGTACAAAACGCTGAACGGAATCTTAATGGTCATCGAGGAGAACTGTCCGGTTGCCGCTGCTTCGATCTCGCCAAGTACACCAGCTCCTTCAATAGTTTCCGTGATGGCTTCGAAGTCCGGAAGCTCAACATCTCCGGATACGCCTACCAGCTTGTTCGCGTCGTTGTACACGTTGTAATGGTTTAAAAGTTCAGGAATAATAAGCCCTGCTGCCATTCTTATTCACCTCCCAGTGCTGCTGCCAGCATATCTGTATCATAAGTTAATACGTTGTCAATCTCCTGTGCAGGAGTGTACGGCGCGATTCTCTGTCTGAAGGTAATCTTTCCTGCCAGGATATCTGTTGTTGGGTTATCGGATTTTCTATATTCCATAGATGCTCCGGCCCAGTACTTAGGCGCATACGCTCCACAGCGAATGTTCTCGGAATCAACCACACTTTCGATGAGAACTGAATTCATCGGATCATCTACCTTGTTGAAGTAGGTCTGAATAAATACGTTTCCATGCCAGTTGAACATTCTGCGAACTGAAATGAATGTATCTTTGGCGTCTGAGCTTCCAGGATACGCTCCTGTGTAGTTGCCCCAGCTTCTCCATCCGTTCATATTAATCGCTGTTAACACACCGAATGAATTGACTGTGTTCGCCTGATCCTGATCCAAGACAACTTCTGTTCCGTCTGCCAAGCACTGGCCTGTTACTCCAAGCAGTTTGTTGGACGGGGAAAGGTTCGGCACGTTTCCGTTTTCGGCATCCTGATATGCAATTCTGGCAGCCATAACTGCGGATTTCGCAAAGATCAGATCACCGATCTTGTCACACGGCCACATCGGAACTCCGAATGCAGAAGTAAATCCGGAATCTTCTTTTACCTTTTTACATTCTGTGTATTCTGTCGCTTTTGTGGTATCCAGGTCCAGGAGTGCCTGGGCTTTAAATACTCCGTTGATGTTGGCCGCTTTCGCAGCGAGTGCAATGCCGACTTCTGGAATATGGGACCAGCCCGGTGCAATGATGAGCCCGGCTACAATTCCAAGTTTCGGATAAACCTGACGAATCAGCTGTGCTCCTGTTTCCTTTCCTTTGCTGACTGCTCCGATGATATCATCCTTTGTCACCTTGGAAGGGTCCAGCTGCTTTCCGGATGCTTTCAGGGTAGTTGCGGTTTTTCCAGCTCCGGTACTGGTAAGACTGATTACCAGGTATCCGTCATCGTTGAATTCCACGTCGTAGTCAGTTCCCTTCGCCAGAACAGTGCTTGCTGTCCCTGCTTTGACGCTTAATCCTTCAAGAATCACTCCGTCTTCCTCGAGGACTGCCTGCAGGTCATTGACCTGAATTTCTTTTTCTGTGATCGCTTTGTTATGTTTTGCTGGATCCAGAACGTTAATGTAGACTACGGGGGATACCTGGTATACATTTGATGTAAGATACATCATCTGGCACAGTGTGTAGTTTTTGAAGTCATTGCTGTATCCAAGCGCTTCGATCGCTTCTGTTGCTGAATTTGCAAGAATCGGAACGTTGACGGCTGCGCCTGGTTTGGCACCCATATTTACAGGCGCGGTACCAATTACGATCGGGACTGAACAGTCACCAGTGACCGGAGCGGTCAGCGCTGTTGGTTCTTCCAGAATTCTAATTCCATGATTGATCATTCTGTTTTTCCTCCTTTATTTTTAAGTGCGAATGCCTTTACGAAGGCACTGTAAAATCTTCCGGTTTTATCCCTGAGCTGCTGTTCCACATCAGGGTATCTCCTGATCGGAACAAAAAGATCAAGAAGAACCGGGAGCCCTTTTGCAGCTTCTCGTGCTGCTTCCGGAATCGGCTCATACACGGTGTTCTGTATGGCGATGCCTGGAATTGTAGGGCCGACGTACATAAGCGGCTCCTGTGCCTTGATTTCGGCCTCAGACGGGGCCTTCTGAACTGCTGCAGGCGTCTTTTCTGCAGCTTTCTCTGTAGTGCTCATGCGTATTCGTCTCTCCTTCCTACTTTTGGTATTGAAAATGTTATTTCCACCCCTCCGAAATAGAAGGGATAGGTATCTTCGTCCTGAAGCGCTGTTTCCATATTCTGTTCGGCTCTATATCTGTTATCCAGCAGAGGTTCCGCGATGAAGCGGTCTGTGATTCTTTCAATCATCGTCAGAATATGGAGATGTCCTTGGCCTCTCCGTCCGTCATCATAAACACCCAGGAGCCAGTCAACAGTGACGTGCCATGGGTCTTCGTCTCCTGCTGTCTTCGCGTCTCCTAAGCGAACGATCGCGTACGGGAATAACTTCGTTTCATCGTCTTCGTCTTCAGTCATTACTGGCAGGCGCTGTGGGAACACCTGAACCTGGACATCTTCTCCAAGAGAGTTCTTGGCCCACACGTCCTTCAGGAGCCTTTTAGTTTCTTCAACCAGGGCATCCTGCAAATCTTTTCTTGTCATTCAATCACCCCACAAGCATCTTGATCTGCGCCTCCATATATTTACGGAGGTCACTTTCAATGTTCGGCTTCACGATTCCGTATACCCTTTTTTCGCTTCCGATCATCTTCGGGATTGAGTTGGAAGATAACACCTTAATAGGCAGCCTGGCGGCGGACCGCCTCTGGAAAATCTGGCCGTTTCTCTTGAATGCCTTAATATTTCCCATCACCAGAGCTTTCAAACCGCTCTTTGTGATGTCTGCCTTGGCTCCGGATTGCGGAGCTGAATATTTGAATTTAGTGATCTTAAGAGGGCGGCCCTGGGACTTGATCTCTGCGACCAGGTTCCCGGACGACGCCTTCTTGATCTGCATATCCTTTTTGAATCCTCCGGACTTGACTGTATATGCCTGCTGGGCTCTGTTTGCCAGCCTCTGCCTGGCGCTTACCGCCGTCTTGTTCAGGGCTCTGGATATAACGATTGGAGCCTTGCTCTGCATCGTTCCCAGCTTTTTCTGAACGTACTGCAGACTGGCCTGGTCTACTTGATATGTGATCATGCTTTATTTGCCTCCAGTGTAATGGAATACACGCCGCCTTCGTCGATTGCGTCGGCTACGCGGTAGATCTTTCCGTCAAGTGACAACGCAGTTCCCTGCTTCGGCATTCCTGATCGCCCAGGAGCTTTCTTGTAATCTTCTGCAGATACATAGATCAGCTTTTGATTCAGATATATTCCATCCATGTGCTGATTGAATCTTTTTTCTCTTTCGATCTGTTCGTTTGAATCGATCTGAACAGGGACGTTGATTCCATTCAGGTTATGAATGTCAGAGAACTCTTCCGGGTTCATGAATGTTCGGTGCACATCTTCTGCAATTATGTCCTTAAAGCTCATGCATGGCGCTCCGGAGAATCCGGAATCCTGCCGGCGAGGTCTTCCTCGTTTCCGGTCGTGGATATCCCGATCTGTCCAGGTCTGGCCGTTGCCATTCTGGCTTTCGGCCGCTTCGCAGGCTTTTTCTGCTCCTGACCGTCTTCCAGTCTCTCTGCAGTTCCTGCTTCCAGCCACGCATCAACCATGGTCTGGTCCTGAAGCGGCAGTTCATCTCCGATCTGGTAAAGATGTGCAAAATACAGAATCGGAACTTTCGCGATCAGCTTCACGCGTTGATCTTTACAAGGATTTCTTTAGCGCCTGCGGCTGCGTCGGCCACTGCGTAGCCCGCCAGGACATTTGTAGATGCGGTCTCTGTAATTCCGGTTCCGTCGAAATACACCGGTGTTCCCATTGTGATCGCATTTGTGGATGTTTTTGGCATATTGAATATACCAACAACGTCCACAGCTCCCAGCGCTTTAGGCTGGATCAGGGTAGCTGCCACTCCGATTCTCTTTCCGATTGTCAGAATAGTGCCTGCCTCGATTGCGCTGGATCCGGTATTCGTATAGTCAAGAGTTTCACCTCTCTGGTGATATGTTGCTTTACTCATGTTCTATGTCCTCCTTTCTTACGCAAGTTCCAGCTTGGTGCTGACTTTGACGCCTGGGTTCTTAACGATGGAGCGATAATCCATTACGGTGATGCCCCAATCGAGGTAGATATCCCAGATAAATCCAAGCTGTCCAGGAGCTTCCATTCTTCTGATCGTCGGGATTTCCTGGCCATTCAGGTAGTCGATCTCGATTCCGTCGCAGTCTGAAGGATTACCGAACAGGAACCATGGCATGATGTTTCCCATACCTCCGCACAGTGTGTTGATGGTCGGGTCCTCTACGACTTCCAGCATTCCGCGGTAGTTATACAGCGGGTTGACTGCCTGTGTATTGTCTTTTGTCTCGATGTACGGACTGTTAAACAGTGTGTACATATCAAAGGACAGGCCGGATGGAACGACGATAGTACGCGGATTGATCACGATTGCCTGGTCGAACTGGTCTTTCTGATTGGCCAGTGCCATAATCATGGTCTGCATTGCTTCCTGGGTGACACCGGTACCAGTTTTAACAAGGTTCTTGTGAGCTGTTCCGAAGAGCTGAGCTCCATCGTAGATGGCCGGGTTCTTCAGAAGGATCTCGAATACCTGCTTGTTCTGTGTTCTTCTTGCGGCAGCTGCGTATCTTGCCGGGACAGATGTTACCAGGCTGATATCGTCGTCCACGAACGCTTTTCTTGAAAGTGTGAACTGACGGCCGTATGTTTTCAGCTGTCGCTGCGGAAGTTTCGCATCGCTGAATACATCATGTTTCAGTTCTCCGTTTTCCGGAACTTCGTAGAACTCACCAACGGGTCCGGCTACATAGTAGTTGTCGTGTTTCTTAAAGTCTGTCAGTGTTCCTTTTTTGCAGAACTTATCGAAAGTCACGTTTACTTTGTTGTATCCTTCCTTGTAGGCTTTCTCGATAGTCTGATCCAGGATTGCAGGGAACGCGGATTCTGGATTGTAGAATCCTCTGACTGCCATCTGATAGATTTCCTCAGCGGACTTTCTGTACAAGTCTGCACTTCCACCTTCTTTGATCAGACATTCAACAGCAAGGTTACGGATGCTCATTCCCATAAAGTCCCTGAAGCCTTCCGCAGGTTTCTCGACTGTTATACCGCCTCTCTGAAGAAGTGCATCAGAAACTGCTGCTCTGTACTTGTCTTCTTCGGATCTCAGGACTCTGACTCCTGTGTTTACCGGAGCGCCTCCGTTTGTAAGGTGCTCGATGACTGCAGCTCTCATCTGATCCACTGTGGTTCCCTTCTGAATGTAATCTCTTGATTCCATACCGAACTGAGCGCACATCTCCGTGATGGACTGGATTCTTGCTCTCTCTGCGGCTACCGCTCTCTGAGTGTCGGCCTCCGGATCAGGGTCTCCGCCTTCGTCCGGATCTTCTCCAGTGTTCTGCTGTCTGGACCCTGTAGCAGGTGTTGCAGAGGATCCCTGGCCGGATGTTCCAACTCCGTGTGTGGCAGCAGCTCTGGCGGCATCGATGCTTCTCTGCAGGCGCTCAAATTCTGCGGTTTCTTCTGCCGTCATATCGCGGCCAGCAGTTCGTGCGGTATTGATGAGCTGCTGCTGTCTTTCAATCATTTCTCTGATTGTCATCTGTTTCTTCCTCCATTAAATTTTTGTTTATTTGAAGCTGCCGTTCATACATCTCCAGGCTGGCTCTTTCGACTCCCGCTCCCTCAGATCGTCCTACTCCGACGGTCGGGTCTGCCGGTACAGATACGATGCTGATTTCGTAAGGCGCCCACTTCCTTGCGATACTGCATGGTCCTGTAAATCTACCATCTGCAGACTGCTTTCCTGGCATTACTTCCTCCCATGAATCTACCATGTAGCCAACGCTGACCCCTTTAAGGGTTCCGCTTTTAACTTTCTGATAGATAACTTCCGAGGCTTCGTCATCGTCAAACTCGACCTCTGCCTGGCCTCGGCCATTCTCGATCCAGGCCTTCGTAATCTTTCCGACGACGCTGTCTCGCTTGTGATTAAATAAAAGGCATCCGATACTGTTGAGCCTGTCCAGGTCTACGCATCCATCTGTGTGATCCAGAATCTCCGGACCGAACCAGCGCGTATACGGTTCTTCTGAAGAAAAACTCAGGATGAACCGGCGCTCATTTCCGTCACCTTCCATAGCCCTGATACTTCCAAGCTCACGGATTCCTTTATTCTTTTGCTGATTGTGATCCGCCTGCGGTGGTGTCCCCGCCTCCCTCTGAAGAAGTAGGTTCCTGGCCTGCTGCATCTTCTTTTTTCGGATCCTTTTCTTTGCCCTTGGCATTAAAAATCACCCCTTCCAGGTCAATTCCTTTTTTGCGACCGTATTCCAGGACCTCGGCCATATCATCAACCTGACGCCGCCAATCCCGGCCGCTCTCAGCCGCAATCTGTTTAAATGTCTTCTGTCCTGTCTGCATAGCTGTTTTTGTCGCAGATGATTCCTTAAGCGGATCAATCCACTTCTTCGGCTGTTTAATCCATTCATGCTTCAGATACTTGTCCTTCTTAAGCCAGAAGTCCTTAATCTGAACCAGTCCGGCCAGCACGCAGCTGATTACGAATGTTTCATAGATTTCATCCAGGGCTGTCATGAGTCTTTCTTCTTCTTCCGCGTAGGTCAGTTCGTCCTCTATGGCTCCCTGCCTTGCGGATGCGTAGTTAGTTTCGCTCATATCGCGGGACGTTGCCTCGTAGCTGAGTCCCTGTCCCGCTCCAATCATCCTCTGATGGAGCTTTGTGAAGCTGGCCGCATCAGTGGCCTGCCCGGTTGGGTTAACCACCTGAACCTCATCGCCTGCATTCAGCTCCTTGATCATTCCAGGAGTCAGGGTCTTTCCGTCGTATTCTTTCTGTCCTGCATTTCCACTGTTGCTTCCGGAACGGCCCATGCCAACCGGCGGCAGCTGCTTCTTAATGAAGACTGAAAGACAGGCGGCGATCCTTTCTTTTACGGATACAGCCGTCATGAATTCATTGGTATCCCTCACCCTTGGAACGGTGCAGGCCATGTCGGACATCTCCCTGATCTGCGATGGCCGCCTCTTCTCAAAAATGAAGATCATATCTTTCGCCGGGATATATACCGGTTCAGCGATGGTGTAGCCATCAATCTGATACTGCCTGATCCAGTAACCAACAGGGCGGTTATGCCGGTTATATTCGATACCTCCGACCACCCGGTTTCCCTTCTCATTCGGACCGGTCTGCATGTTATCCAGCTCATCAACCTCTAAGGCCTGGAGCTTGAATGGGATCATGCCATCCTTGGTGTACCGTTTCAGGATCAGGATGCCTCCGTCCACTTTCTTTCTGCGAACGATCATTCTTAAGATGTCGTTCATACTCTGTGTTCCAGTGACATCACAGTTCCTTGGTTTGCACCACTGTATCCATAACTCTTCCAGCTGCTTATTCAGTGAACTGTTAGTGGTTGCCGCTTGGATCTGGTATCCATGGCCGACCACGTTCCGCTTATAGGACAGGATTACTGAATTCATGATGTCGGAGTTTCTTTCCAGGTCTCTCGCCCTGGCCCGGACCGTCTCACGACTCATCCGGTCTGTAATTTCTGCGGAATTATTCGTAGCTCTCCAGCCGGCATTCAGTCGGTCGTAGTTCCCTGCGTCATAATTCCGAAGCTCATCTGCATAATTTCTCCACGCTGCTCTTTTCGCGCCCAGTTTCGGGGATATGAAAGATATTGCTGAATCTAACCAGTTCATCCTTACCTCCCGTCAAAAAACGCGACATAGGTATTGTCCAGGAGGCTGCTGCTTCCTTCGGCATTCACCTCTGCCTGCAGTTCTTTCTTCATTGTGCGGAGCATGGAGAGGTCAGCTCTGGTTAGCTTACGGCTACCGATCTGATAGCTCTGGCCACCGATCAGAACCTTTGTGATAGCTTCATTGACCTGCTGCAGCATTTCCGCAGCTGTCATCTGTCCTTCTTCTGCCATTCTCTTTCCTCCTTATACCCAGTGTTCATTTGCCCGGATCCAGTTTTCTTCCGGAGTTTCCTGCTGTTCTTCCTGCTGCCTCTGAAGCTGTTCTTTTCGCTCAGCTTCCACCTGCAGGTGAAGCATACGGACTCCTAAGATATCCGCAGCGGCCAGGCTGTACACCTCACAGTCAAGATAGTGGTTATCAATGTGCGAGTGCTTCGGCCTCCATCGCTGCACTACTCTGGATCCTGATTTTTCATTAACCTTATGCTCGGAAGTAACCTGTTCGGCATACTCCCGGTCGCACCCCTCATAAACCATCCAGGCGCCTTT
>OBKD01000051.1_pt1 | contig 39433 bp, 40 predicted proteins | sample 1481601 | NCBI WGS metagenome assembly OBKD01 (sample SAMN02044695, study PRJEB22538) | human gut metagenome
AGAAACTGAACGATGTCAGAGCTGACCGTGATGAAAAGCTCAAGGCTCTGCGTGAATACTACAAAGAACAGCAGGAGAGCAAACGAGAAAAAGCGGCAGAAAACGAGTTAAGAGCAAGGATAACTGTTGAATACAAAAAGCTGTATAGAGATTTGATGACCAATAGCAAGGAACACCACATTCCTGAAATATACAAAGAATCGGTGGCAAACGTACTTGCAAGCATCGACCTTGTAAGCAAGGCATCAAAAAACAAGGAAGCAAAAACAGGAGAACTGACTAAAGCGGCTGAAAAACTGAACAATCAGCTTACTGAGCTTGAGAATTTTATTCTTAATCACTCGATGTATGGCAGTAAGGATGATGGCACAAACTCCGAGCAACTGTACAATTTCGATCCCGACCTTGCTTCAAACATCGAAAAGCTGAAGGAATATTACAAAAACTATGCACAGAACGGGACAAAAGCTGTATCTGATATGAATGTCGAAGAACTTAGGGCTCTGCATGACACGCTTAAAGCTTTGCGCTACGCAGTTAAGACTGCAGACAAGGCTCTCTCTGCAAACATCAAGCAGAGAATAACCGAGCTTGCCGAGAGTTCCATTGCAGAGATGGCAACGGATAAAACAAGAAATCCGTTCAACAAAAACAAAGCGGCGCAGGTTGTCGGAGCGGTTGATATTTATATCAACTCTCAAATGCTTGACGCAAGGAGCTATTATAACGGCATGGGCAATTCGGCGTTCGAGATTTATAAAGCGTTCCGCTCGGGTTTAAATTCTTTTATCAAGCACACGCACGAAGCACAAAATTATTTTGCAAAAGTGCGTAAAGACAGTGGCTATACAGACAAGCAAATAAAACACCTTGTGGACGATTACAAAACCTATACCGTATCGCACGGCGAAATAGCAATGTCAAGAGCACAGCTTATGTCGCTGTATTGTTTGTCGAAACGTGAACAAGCACTCGAACACATCTACAAAGGCGGTATCAGACCGACAGATCTTAAAGGCAAGCGGCAAATAAAGCCTGTGATGATTTCACCTGACGAGCTTTCGAGCCTACTGAAAAATCTTAACAGTACTGAAATAGCTATGGCCGATAGGCTACAGCAGTTTATGGCTACCACTTGTGCAGAATGGGGCAATGAAGTGAGCATGGCTATGTATGGCTATGCAAAGTTTACAGAAAGAAACTACTTCCCAATAAAGTCATCTGACACGAAGATACGAACAAACGATCAGAATTCGGGTGGGGACACCGGACTTTATTCAGTGCTTAACTACGGTATGACAAAAAGCCTTGTCAAGAACGCAAATAATTCCATTGACGTGGGAGATATTTTTAGCGTTACAAGACAGCACATTGAGGAAATGAGCAGCTACAGTGCCTATGCAGTTGCTGTTGCCGATAGTATGCGTTGGTTCAATTACAACAATCGTGAAACAGGCGAAAGCGTAAAGCAGTCTATGCTTAACAAATTCGGCACGAACGGTAGCAAGTATTTTATTGAGCTTGTGCGTGATATCAATCGCAACAAGCCTACGGGAAATTACGGCGGTGAAATATCAAGTGTACTTACGTCTGCTCAAAAGGCGGCAGCTATAGCTGGTAACCTGTCAGTCGTTGTACAGCAACCTACGGCAATTGCGAGAGCCTGCACCGAACTGTCGCTCGATTTAATCGCAGAGGGAATAGCAATATCAGCTACGCACATCAAAAAGTCGGTACAAGAAGCTCAGGCACATTCAGAGATTGCATGGTGGAAATCGCAAGGCTTTTTTGAAACTAATATGAGCAAATCAATGGACGAAATTATCACAGGAAGAAGCACTGCAAAGGATAAGATCGTTGAAATGGCTATGAAGCCTGCCGGACTTGCCGATGATGTTACATGGGGAGCAATATGGGAAGCTACAAAGCTGTGGACAAAAAAGTATCACCCGGAAGTAAAGGTTAATTCGGAAGAATTTTACAGCATTACAAAGGAAAAGTTTGACGATGTTGTTGATCAGACACAGGTGGTTGACAGCGTTCTTCACAGACCTATGATATTGCGAAGCAAGAACGCTTTAGTTAAGATGGATATGTCCTTTATGGCAGAGCCTCTTAAGTCAGCAAATCTGCTCAGAAACGCTATCGTTGATGTAAAGAACAAAAAGCCTAACGCTACAAAAAGACTGATCCGAGTATACGCATCCTGCGTAATGGCAAACATTTTAGCGGCGGCGGCGAAAGCTATCGTAATGGCATTCCGTGATACAGGAGATGATGATTGGCTTGAGAAATGGCTTGAATCATTTACAGGCGATTTGCTCTCAACGCTTAACCCGGTAAGCATTATTCCGTTTGTCAAGGATATTTTCTCTGTTTTAGATGGTTATGATGTTGAGCGCATGGATATGTCCGCCGTTACTGGCATTATACAGTTTGTTCAGCAGGCTGTTGAGTACGCTCAGAAAGACAATCTTGACAAGGCGCTTAATCTTCAGAGCGCTTATAAGCTCACAAGATACCTGTCGCAGCTCACCGGATTACCTGTATATAACGTTTTGAGAGAAATTGACACTATCATTGACATCTTCGGAGATCCTATCTTCCGAGCATCACAGGCAACGCCCGCTACGGAGAGATACGAAGCTCTGTACAACGCTGTGATGAAAAACGATGAAGCCGAAATGCAGAACGAATATGACAGGCTCGGCAAGACACAGAAAGAAATTGAACAACGGTTAAAGTCAAAAATAATTGATGACAGCAAGGGCAACAAGATGTTCAATGCGGATGTCGATAAGGCGGCTAAAGCAAGAATAAGCGGAGATGTTAAAACGGCTGTAGAAATTGTGAGAAACCTTGCGGATACAACGGCTCTGTCGAAGGATTTCTGGACAGCTTGTGTAAATGCGAGAGCAAACAAAATCAGCAAGGCACAGGAAAACCGTACACAGCTTATCGAAGCAGGCATATCCAAGCTGACGGTCGACAATATGAGCGACACTGAAGTAAACGAGGCTCTTAAGAGTTACGAAACCGAAGCAGACACATCTACAGCAAGCGACTTAAATGAGGACACCAATACCGAATCGCTCTACACAGCCGATGATTTAGTCAAGGCTCTGCAGGACGGCAACGAGTCTGACTACAACACAGCATATGACGATATGGTGTCCACAAAGGCTGTATCGCTGATAATGCAGGCAGAAGCTGATAACAAGGAGCTTACTGCTGACGAAGCAGAAGAAAAGGCTGAAAGCTCAATAAAGTCGGCAATTACAAAAGTGCTTAAACCTTTAATGCGTGAGCTGTACAAAACCGATAAGAAAAAGTTTAACGAAATGAGGAAGAAAATCATCAAAAAATTCGGTTATACATCAAAACAGATAACAAAATGGTTGGCTTCCGAAGAATAATAAGCTATAATAAAAACGTAGCCGGATCACCTCCTCAAAGATTGGCTACGTTTGGATTGAATGCAAGGCACACAGAAATGTGTGTCTTGTTTTTTTATATAAAGAAAAAAGCCGTACATTGCTGTACGACTTTTTCCCACAAAAGAATCAGGAATCAAATATATGAAACTTAAAAACGGACAAAACCCACCCCGTTACATTTATGATTATACCACATCTTTCTTGTAAATGCAAGTGGATTTCTACACGAATTCTACACGAATACACGAAATTTTTGAAGTTTGACAATCGAGCGACAACGTGATTAAAGCAACAGCAAAACCAGTAATAATGCGGTGTCAGCAAGGTATAAACAGTAACTATCAGAACAACACAAAACGTTATTTTCAAATCCTTCCACCCCAGCCAAATACCGTTTAAACCGCATAACAATGCGGTTTATTTTTTTACTACACGAAAAATACACGAATTATTTCAGAAAAATTTTATCGAGTACACTTACAGCACGTTCTTCTTCTCTCGGATAGAGATGAGAATAAGTGTTCCAAGTGATCTCGACATTACTATGTCCGAGCCTTCTTGCTATCTCCTGTATGTTTATACCTTCGTTGACAAGCAACGTTGCGTGTGTGTGCCTGAAATCGTGTACTCTTATGTGAGGCAAGTCTGCTTTGTTGGCATACTCAACGTTTTTGTTTGTTACAGTGCTATCTCTGATGCAATCAATTCCACCACAGACACGAAAATCTTCTGTGAATTTTTCGTCCTGCATCTGCCGTTCCTTTTGCTCTAAGAGTATTTCCATCAGCGGAGTAGGTATCTGTAAATCTCGGTAGCTGCTTTTGTTTTTCGGCGGCGTTTCGATGTTTCCTTTACCGTATTTCTGAGCAACACTTCTGCGGATATGCAGGATGTTCCCTTCTATATCCGACCATTTCAATGCATAGATTTCACCTTTTCTTGCTCCTGTATAGAACGCTATGTTAAAGAAAACATAATAGCTCCATTCGTTTATTGTGTCTTTCTCTTGTGCCGATTTCTTTGCTTCGGCTATGAATGCGATAAACTGTTCCGCTGTGTAGTATTGTATCTTATCCTTCGGTTTAATTTCAAACGATTCTTTGAAGTTTCCGACAACGGTCAGCGGATTTTTAGGAATGTATCCCATTTTCACTGCATAATTAAGCATCTGTCTGAATTCGCCGTAATAATTTCTCAATGTTGCTTGAGCAAAGCCTATCTTTGCGGTTTCGTTCTTCCATTCCTGCATCTGCTTTACGGTCAGCTTTGCTATTTGTTTATCGCTTAACATTGGCAACACGCCTTTGGAGATGCAGTTTTTGATTTTTACGAGCGATGAATATCTCACTTCGTTTTCTTTCGCTAAGATGTACTCATCGTACAATTGCTGTACTGTCATTCTTGTGACAGCAGGCTTCTCGGAGCAGTATTCTCTTATTATGTCTTGCTCCATTTGCTTTGCCTCAGCAAGACCGTATGCGTGTCTTGTGAGGGAATGCGCCTTGCCGAAACTGTCCGTATAGTTTACACGGACAAGATACTGTTGCAAGCCATCCTTCTTTATTTTTGTTTTGTATAGTGGCATATCATTTCTCCTTGCTAAAAGTTACTCCCGACAGTAGTTGCCGGGAGTTTTTTTGACTTATAAACCTTATAAACTATGCGATGATTTATTTCAGCTTTTCGCCACATTCGGTACATATATCCGGCTCTTGACCTTTTATGTAACTTGCACCGCATTCATTGCAGTATACAATATCATCTGCTGTTAATTTTGCGTGTGGTTGCGTGCTGACTTTTGGCTTTTTCCGAGCCTTTACTTTGCTTGTTATTTTTGCAATTGGAATAACAAGTATCGCAACAGGAGTGAAGAGTATCACCAAAACAAAAATAATGAATTTGAATGGTGTACTTTGTTCTCTGAAACTTGGAATACTTCGTAGCACGGCAATCAGAGCCGCAACAATCGCAAAGTAAAACAAAACAGGTAAAACTGTATAGAGTATATTTGCGATTGATAATTTCTCGGGTACTGTTGTTGCTGTTACAAGATTTCGAATTATTAAATTCATATAAAAAACCTCCAAATATAATATTTTATATTACAATTATGATTATGCGACAAAATTACAGGGATTGCAACTAAAATCAGCATGTTTTGGTGTTTTGCACAAAAATAAATAAATTTGTTGTGCATTATAACGATACGTTTATGTACACCGCCATTATCGGCGGTTCTGCTCTATAAAATCTCTGAACTGATCGTACAATTTGCGCTCCAACGGCGATGTCAGAAAGCGATTGCGTCTATAGAGTTCTTGCATACGCTCAGCGCGAAAGCCTGCTGCTTGCAGAGAAATATTACAAGTTTCGGATATTTCTTCGGCTGTATGCAAATCAAGCCCCCATAAGACACATGCAGGCGCTAATAGTCGTGCCGCAAACATATCTGCTTGTGTTTCAAGTTCAGGCTTGACCTCCGTACGTGCTCTATTGAGTTGCGTTACATCATCGCCTAAATGCCCGAGTAAAAAATGTCCGAGTTCGTGAGCAATTGAAAATCTGCAACGAGATTTCGGCTCTGTATTATTGATTACAATTACTATATCAGAGTTTATGCGGACTATTCTACCGCTTTCATCTTTGCTGAGATAGTTGCAACTATCATCAATAACATCAATGTCGTAAATGCGGCAGATACCGCCTATAGGCACAGGCAATGATCTGATGTTACAATCAAGCAGACACTGCCAGCTCGCATTGCGGACGTTTTTGTATTTTGCATAGTCCATTTAATCACCTCAGGGTTATTGTTTACCTTGAGATGATTTTTATTTATAGATTAGTCGTACTTGTCGTTTTGCGGTGTTGCACTTAAAAGCTTTTCTGCTTCGCTTTTTGATATTTTCTTTTCCCCGGGTTCATCGCCTCCGCGCGCGGCGGTTTGAATTGTTACATATTCTTCTTCGTCCGGCTTAAGAGGCTCAAGAAGTGTATCAACGATTGCACTATCTCTTTTGTTAAGCTTCTGGTATCTGTCGTACAGTGTAGCCGAAAATAACGTGTTCGGCATCGGTAGTCCAAAGCAGTTGGATATTTTGCGCGCCAAATTTATGCTGACTAACTTGTGCCCTTCTTCTATATTCTTGATTGTCTTCTCTGTACAGTGAAGCACTGAAGCGAATTCAGCACGGGTCATGTTTTTACTTTCACGCAGATATCTAACAACATCCGATGAAGAACGGTATTCAAGGGGATTATAATTGCTAGGCGCAACCTCTGAATTATCTGTTTTAAGCGCAAGGTATGCCGCACTTACATTAAGCTCACAAGCTATCGACTCAAGTATAGGCAGTTTTATTTTTGATACCTGCCCTGTTTCGTATCTCTGTATTGTTGATTTATTTAATCCTAAACGTTCTCCGAGCTCCCCTTGTGTCAGTTTGTTTCTTTCACGACATAGTTTGATTCTTTTACCAATTTCGTTTACATCTGCCATGTTGTTCACCTCGTTTCATTATAAGCATTATAGCATATAAAATTGCATATTGCAATAGCATTTTTGAAATTTGCTAAAAAAAGTTGCAAAACGCTATTGACAAACGCCGAAAGATGTGTTAATATATACTTGCATTAAGTTGCGAAACGCAACAAAGAAGGGAGTGATAAAATGGTGAATGCAAATAAAATCAAGGGCAGAATGCGTGAACTTGGAATAACGCAGGCAGATGTGGCTAAGTTTTTGAACGTCGCTCAGCCAACTGTAAATCAGAAAATTAACAACATCAGACCGTTCGACTTAGATGAAGCCGAGAAATTTTCTAATCTCCTGGGCATAGACACTTGTGAATTCGGTGCATATTTTTTTGCTCATTAAGTTGCAAAACGCAACAAAGAAGGGAGGTGAACTAAATGGATAAGTTGAAATTTGTTGCTGACGGTGGCACGGAGCTGAGAGTTATGGTTAGCGAGTCAGCATACAAGACCGTCAAGGACATTGCAAAGGAAACAGGGCTGTCGACAAAGGCTGTCGCTACAAAGATGATAAACTTTGCAGCGAAGCACGTTGAGATTGCCTACGAGGAGGAAGAATGAGCGAAATCAGAGTACGCATACCGCAAGTGCAAAACGCAAGAGTGGCTCTCGCCATTTACTACAGCAAGTCGGAGATTGGCAATGCCGATATCAAGATGCTGTTCGGCAATATGGGGCAGGAGCGGATAACTAAACTCAAGGCGGTTGCAAGAGAGCGGATGCGTAAAGAAAACTGCCCGACATACAACGCACGTTATGTCAACACAGAGTGTGCGTTCGAAGCGTGGGGCATCGATGTAAAAAGACTTACAAAAGGATTAGGTATCCTTGAGAAACTCGGATTGGAAGGGAAAACAAATGAAGGGCTATAAAGGCTTCAACAAAGATTTAACTTGTAGAGGAAAGCAGTACGCTGAGAATACTGTTTTTGAAGAAGAAACTGCTGAAATTTGCAAAAGCGGTATGCACTTTTGCAAGAACCCTTTTGAGGTGTTAAATTATTATCCGTTTGTGAATGACAATGCTGAAATCAATGAATTTGCTGAGGTCGAGGCGTTAGATGAATGTAAGACAGATGACAACGAAAAGTTTACGACAAAGAAACTCAAAATCGGTGCAAAAATCGGAATAGACGGGCTTATAAAGGCATTTATAAATTTCACATTATCTAAGGCGAAGGCGGAAAGTGCCGCTACGAACATAGGCGATTGCAGTGTCGCTACGAACACAGGCGTTTGCAGTGTCGCTACGAACACAGGCAATTACAGTGTCGCTACGAACACGGGCGATAAGAGTGTCGCTACGAACACAGGCGATTACAGTGCCGCTACGAACACAGGCGATTATTCAGCGGCAAGTGTTGAGGGTAAGAGCAGTTTTGCAATTGCGACAGGGATTAACAGTAAAGCGAAGGGAAAACTTGGTTGCTATATTGCTGTTGCAGAGTGGGGACAAAAAGATGATGGAGAGTATGAGTTAATCAATTTCAAATCGCACAAAGTTGATGGAAAAACCATCAAAGAAGACACATACTATACGTTAAAAAACGGAAAATTTGTGGAGGTAAAAACGAATGAAGCCATATAAGGTAATCGCTTTCTGCGTTGCACAGTTCCTGCGTATATGGGTATCAGCGGCAGTGCTTGTTGCTACATATGTGCCGATGTCAGCTTTGGCTTATGCCGAGCGTGGATACAAGGCAATCGGTGGCGAGATCATCCCACCAATAATACTCACTGCTGTTGCGTGGGTAGGTATGGGATGGCTATGCGAAGAATGGTATAGGACGATGAGAGGAGTTCACACGGAAAGTCAACGAGAAAAGGAGAAAAGCAAATGAAAGGTAAGAGATTAACCGCCGAAGAAATCGCAAAGTGTGAAAAGCTGATTGCTAAAGGCTTTAAAGACATCGAAATCGAAGAAATACTCGATATAGGTCGGTCATCTGTACGCCGTATACGCAACAAGGAGCAGGTTCTACAGCGCCCTATCGCAGAGCCGCAGATTGTTGAGCCTGAAACAGATATAGACAGCGTAGAACCGGAAACACAGCAAGCCGAAATAATGCAGGACAAGCCCGAGATAACGCTTGCCGACATAGTGGCAAATCAGCGTGAGATCATCACATTACTTAGGCAGTATCTGGCAGAATGGAGGGTAGGCTGATGAAGTTTAAGGTTAGCGCAGCGGTTGCTACTTACGAAGAAGTAATGGCAATTGCTCAGGCACTTGTCGGTATCGTAGATGAGTTAAAAATTATCGGCGAGGGCGAGGAGGAAGACGATGATCAGATATGAGAAGCCTATCATCAAGAAGGTCTCGGAGATGAAATCCGGCGATGTGTTTGTTACCGAATACGGTATTGAGGGTAACTGGTGCGAGTTTGTTTACAAGCGCTGTGAATCGTGCGGTAAAGGTATGACGGTAACGCATTTCCATCGCATTGACGGGAAAGACACAGAGAAATGCTATGAATACCGTGATATAGTCGAAACGACTTTTACGGTTGTCGGTAGAGAATAAAAAAAGAGCTCCCCGGAGGGAGCAAAATAAATAAACAAAAACGTTATTATTGTGATTATATCACAGCATGAAAGGAAAGTCAATGGTTACACCATTACAAGAACAAATTGAACTACTCATCGGACCTGTAACATGGGACGAGTTCTGGACGGCAGTACCTAAGGCACACGCAAAGCTGTGGCGGATAGTCGAACGTGAGGGCAATCCGGACGGCAAGAGGCTGACGGTTGATTATGCGGTACAGCTGATAGCAGAACAGATAGAAGTGGACAGATGTACAAAGAAAGGACTTATAAATGGATACATATAACTCGTTTATAGCAAGCAAAGCTATAACAGTTGAGGCTAAAGGATTTAAAGTTGATATAAGTGAACTGAATCCGATGCTCTTTGATTTTCAGAAAGATATAGTCCGTTGGGCTCTTGCAAAGGGTAAAGCGGCAATATTTGCTGATTGTGGTGATGGCAAGACTGCGATGCAACTCGAATGGGCGGAACAGATACGGAAGAGGACGGGTGCAAAAGTGCTCATAATAGCTCCACTCGCAGTATCAGCTCAGACACAGAGAGAAGGTCAGAAATTTGGAATAGCAGTTAATATCTGTTCTTCTCAGAGTGATGCAACAAACGTAGCGGTCAACATCACCAATTATGAGAAACTTGATAAGTTCATATCGTCAGAGTTTGAAGCAATTGTGCTTGACGAAAGTTCTATCATTAAGAGTTTTTCGGGAAAGATACGCAATCAGATAATGAGCATGTTTGCAATGACACCATACAAACTTGCTTGCACTGCTACTCCTGCCCCTAATGACTATATGGAACTCGGTAATCACTCTGAGTTCTTAGGGGTAATGACACGAGCTGAAATGCTTGCAATGTACTTCGTACATGATGGCGGAGAAACATCAAAATGGCGGCTTAAAGGTCATGCTCAGGATTTATTCTGGAAATGGCTGTCGAGTTGGTGTGTTGTAATGGATGATCCTAAAAAACTCGGATATAAATGTGACGGCTATGATTTGCCAAAGCTAAATGTGCATGAAATAGTCGTTGATGCAGAGCACGCCGAGAATGTAGCAATGACGCTAACAGAGCGGCGTGAAGCACGTAAAGAATCACTCGATGCAAGATGCTATGCGGCGGCAGAACTTGTAAATTCATCAAACGAAACATGGCTATGTTGGTGTGATTTGAATGCAGAAGCGGAGAAACTCCACAGCACAATTTATGACAGCATTAATGTGCAAGGTTCGGATACTGCTGAGTATAAGTCAAAATCTATGCTTGATTTTGCAAGCGGAGATATTAAATGTCTTATAACAAAACCTAAGATAGCAGGATACGGTATGAATTGGCAGAATTGCCATAACGTTATATTCGTAGGGCTATCGGATAGTTTTGAAGCGTATTATCAGGCTATACGCCGTTGTTGGCGATTCGGGCAGAAAAATGACGTTAATGTGTATATAGTTATTTCTGCACGAGAGGGAGCAGTAAAAGAAAATATAGAACGTAAGCAACGTGACAATGAAAAGATGAAAGAACATCTTATTGACCTGACTAAGGATATTACACGGCGTGAATTGACCGCTACAGTTCGTATATCAACAGAATATAAGCCTATGCAGTCTATGATATTGCCGTTATGGGAGGAATTTAAGTATGCCTAATGTGATAGAGCAAAGCATAAAAGAGCGATACTCACTGTATAACGGCGATAGCTGTGAGATAGTTAAAGGAATACCAGACAACAGTATTCACTACACTATCTTTTCGCCGCCATTTGCAAGTCTGTATACATACAGCAACAGTGATAGAGATATGGGCAACTGTAAGAACGACAACGAGTTTTACGCCCATTTCAAGCATCTTGCCACCGAACTGTTCAGAATAACTATGCCCGGACGTTTGCTTTCTTTTCACTGCATGGACTTGCCGAAAATGAAAGAGCGAGACGGCGTGATAGGTCTTAAAGATTTTCCTGCAATAATCCGTCAAGTATTTGAAGATTGCGGTTTTATCTATCACAGTCGTGTAACGATATGGAAGAACCCCGTCACCGAAATGCAGAGAACAAAAGCTCTCGGATTGCTACACAAACAGATAAAAAAAGACAGTGCTATGAATCGTCAGGGAATACCCGATTACATTCTGACAATGCGTAAGCCCGGAGATAATCCAGAACGTGTAACTCATACTGACGAGAGCTTTCCGTGCGATGTGTGGCAACAGTACGCTTCTCCTGTATGGATGGATATACGTCAGAGCGATACATTACAAAAAAACTCGGCACGAGAAGAAAAGGATGAACGTCATATATGTCCTTTACAGCTTGAAGTAATTAAACGCTGTGTAGAGCTATGGACTAACCCGAACGATATTGTTCTTGATCCTTTCGGCGGTATAGGATCTGTTCCGTTTGTAGCTCTTGGACTTGGTAGACGTGCGATAGGTATTGAGCTTAAAAGCAGCTATTATAAGCAAATGGTAGCGAACGCAGAACAGGCAGATAAGAGCTTTAACGGTAGCACATCGGCTATAGGTGAGCAGATGAATTTATCAGAGCTGTTCTCATCAAAAAAGGAATGACCTGCTCCCACTGCGGCAAGACCGCAGAACAGAATCACAACTGGGTGTTATGCCCGTACTACAAATATGCACCGGTGTGTATGACGCACTGCTACAGCGACTGCAAACGGTTTGACTGTGCGGTCGGGAAGTGCATATATACGCTTAGAAAAGCAGAAAGGAACGGTAAAAAGTAATGCCGGAAATAAAAACGCATTGGAAATTGCTTACGAACCCGAATTATCTCGGAGCGTACTCGCTTCCGAACGGTCAGGACATAGTAGTCGTAATTGATTATGTCCGCCGTGAAGAAATAGTAGGCGTAAACGGTAAAAAAGAATATGAGGTAGTGGCGCACCTCAAAAACGATCAGAAGCCGTTTATACTGAATAAGACAAATATGAAGCAGATACAGAAACTGTATAACGCTCCGTACATAGAAGACTGGGCAGGCCGTGCCATACAGGTATATTTTGATCCGACCGTGAAATTCGGCCGTGAAACAGTCGGAGGACTGAGAATACGTCCGACAGTACCGCAGATAGCTCAGACCGAAAGGACTTGTGCCGACTGCGGGAAAGAAATAGCAGGAAACGGCAAATTCTCTGCCGAGCAGATAGCTCAGATGTCATACGATAAGTACGGCAAAAGTCTTTGCTGGGACTGTTCACTGGCAGAAAAACAGAAGATCGAAAGCAGAAAAGCACCCGATGCATTAGGAGGTAACGCATGAAAACAACAAAAATCAAGATCAAAAACTTATTTGGCATATCGGAAACCGAGCTTGACGGACAGTCGGTTGAGATAACCGGTACGAACGGCGCAGGCAAGACATCTGTAATTGACGCTATACGCTATGCGCTGACAAACCGCTCCGACCGCTCTTATGTCCTCAAAAAAGGCGAGAATGAGGGCGAGATCATCATAGAAACCGACAGCGGATTGTACATAGACCGCAAGAAGAGAAGCGGACAGGCAGATTACAAGTCTATCAAGGAAGGCGGACGTGATGTTCCTGCTCCCGAAAGCTTCTTGCAGTCGATATTCACGCCACTGCAGATAGATCCGGTCAGGTTTATCGCTCTACCCGAAAAAGAGCAGAACAGAATAATCCTTGATATGATAGATTTCGACTGGGATCTGAGCTGGATAAAGGAACAGTTCGGTGAGATACCGAGCGGCGTTGATTATCAGCAGAACATTTTACAGGTGCTATCAGATATTCAGAGCGATCACGGCGATTATTTCATTGAAAGACAGGATATTCAGCGTGAAATGCGCCATAAGCGGGCGTTCATCGAGGACATAGCAAAAGACATACCCGAACATTTTGACGCTGAAAAATGGGACAAATATGATGTTGGCGGCGTATATGCAAAGATAACGGAAGCACAGCGCAACAACAATCTTATCGACCGTGCAAGAGCCTTTATGGACAGCTATAACAACAAGGTAAGGGGCTATGAGGCTGAGAAGGAAATAGAGCTTTCTAATGAAAAGAGCCGTATTTCTGCCGAAAAGGAAAGCCTTATCGCTGAGATTGAGCGCAAAAAGGCGGAGATAAAGGCGGCTGAGGAAAAGCTCGGTACATTCGATACAATCTATGCGGATAAGCTGGCGGTCGCTGAAGCTACCTACCGTGAAAAGATAGCAAAGCTTGACGGCGATATGAAAACAGCGCAGGACTGCCTTTCAAAAGAGCGGATAGACACATCAGCGCTTGAAGCTGAGGTAAAGACAGCAGAAGCGATGAAAAAGCATCTGAACGAATATAATCGTATGGTTAATATGGAATCAGAGGTCAAGGCGCTAAAAAACAAGGCGGACAAGCTGACAGAGAAGATAGAGCTTGCACGCAGTCTGCCGGGTATGATACTTGAAAATGCAACGATACCGATCGAAGGTTTTACAGTTGAAAACGGCATACCTCTTATTCACGGCTTGCCTGTCAGCAATCTTTCCGAGGGTGAAAAACTGAATCTTTGCATTGATGTTACCGTTTCAAAGCCTAATGCTTTACAGCTGATACTTATTGACGGCACAGAAAAGCTCAGCACCGAGAACAGACAGCATCTGTACGAAAAGTGCAAGGAAAAAGGCTTGCAGTTTATCGCTACAAGAACAACAGACGGAGAGCTGGAGGTAAACTACTTATGATAGAAGTAAACTCGGAAAACTATTTCAGCCCTGAGATGAACAGAAAGTACATGGGCTCATCTCAGTTCAAGGCATTTAAGAAATGCGAAAACTCGGCACTGGCTGAACTTAACGGAGAGTACGAGAGAGAGGTTACAACTTCTCTACTTGTCGGCTCTTACGTTGACGCACACTATGAGGGGACGCTCGACATTTTCAGAGCGCAACACCCTGAGATATTCACACGAAACGGAGATCTGAAAAGCGAATACAAGCACGCAGAAACTATGATACAGCGTGCAGAAAGAGATGAGCTGTTTTCAAGGTATATGGCAGGCGAAAAGCAGGTTATCTTCATCGGTGAGATAGCCGGTGTGCCGTATAAAATCAAGGTTGACAGCTATCATCCGGATAAAGCGATAGTTGATCTGAAATGTGTTAAGGACTTTGACGAGGTATATAACTCTGAGTTTGGAGCATGGCAGCATTTCATTGATTACTGGGGCTATGACATACAAGGTGCGATCTATCAGGAAATCGTAAGGCAGAATACAGGCAAAAGCTTGCCGTTCTATATAGCGGCGATAACGAAACAGAAGCCTGAGCCCGACTTGCAGTTATACTACATACCGCAGGAAAATCTTGACGAGGCGCTCTTTACAGTAAGGACCTTATCGCCACGTTACAAGATGATAAAGGAAGGTAAACTGACACCTCTGAGGTGTGAAAAGTGCAATTACTGCCGTCACACTAAGGTGCTTTCGGAGATCATAAACTACAGGGACGAGATAATCGACAGTAATATTGAGGATATGGAGGACTAAATGTACAACAAGGCAATTCTTATGGGGCGTATCGTAAACGACCTTGAACTTAAATCCACTCCGTCCGGAGTATCTGTGCTGTCATTCAGAATAGCGGTTGACCGCAGATATCAGACAAAAGGCGAAGAAAAAAAGACAGATTTTCTTAACATTGTTGCATGGCGTAACGAAGCGGAATTTATATCAAGATATTTTGCTAAGGGACGTATGATACTCATTGAGGGCGAAATTCAGACGAGAAGCTATCAGGACAAGAACGGCAATACAGCATACGTTACCGAAATAGTTGCTGACCGTTCGACATTCACGGGTGAGAAGAAGGATAGCAGTTCTTCCGGTACGACAGGTTATACGCCCGCACCTGCGGCTGCTTCATATAATGCACCAACTACTCCGGCAAGCTCGGCAGTAGTAGCACCCGATGACGATGATGATTACCCATTCTGATGAGGTGGCTATGAGTTTTGATAAAAAGACATTTATGAAAACCGTCACCGTTATCTATGATACAAGGGAGCAGCAGAACAAACACATTATTGACAAGCTCGGCGAATGTGGAATAATGACGGAAAAAAGGAAGCTCGATTTCGGCGATTATTCGTTTATGGCAGAGGGCAGGGACTTTTCCCTGTCTTGTGCTGTAGAACGAAAGGCGAATGTAGACGAGATATATAACAACATTATGCAGGACAGGTCACGCATAGAAAAGGAAATGAGCGCCGCTTCACAGCTTGCAAACGGTTTTACGTTGCTTCTTGAAAATGTAAGCTCGTGGGGTGCGTTAAAGTCCTATCAGGTGCCTAAATGGCAGATGGATATGTCGCCACAGCGAAAGAATAAGGATATAGGTGCCAATGTCTATGCCACGCTGAAAGCGTGGAGCAGTGCAAGCAGATACGGTTTTTCCGTTGAATTTGTAGAAGATCCGAAAGACACGGCAGGCAAAATGCTTGAGATATTCTATTACTACTGGCGCAATTACAAAGAACTGACGCAGGCTCGGAGGTGATCTGATGGCTGATATTGAGGGCGGTTACATAAAGCTGTACCGCAAGATGACTAAGTGGCAATGGTACTCTGACGAGGTAATGTTCAGAGTGTTTATGCACTTGTTATTGACGGCAAATTACGAGCCTGCATACTGGCGGGATGTGAAAATTGAACGAGGGCAGACGGTCGTAAGTCTTGCAAAATTGGGCGCAACGCTGAATTACAGTAAAGATACAGTTTTGAAGGCACTTAAACGTCTGGAAAGCAGCGGAGAAATAACACGCCGACCGACCGCTCGATACACCATTGTTACTATATCTAACTACAATGAGTATCAGGATAAGCCGACCGATAACCGACCGCAGACCGACCGCAGAGTCGACCCGCTTAAAGAAGTAAAGAAGAATAAGAAGAATAAAGAAGAAAAAGAAGGAAAAGAAGCGGTGCGCTCCGCTTCCGGCTCGCAGGAGCAAAATCTGATTGACCTGTACGGCATCGAGGCAACGGAGAAGTACAAGAAAAGATTTCGTGACTGGGCAGAGAAGAGAGGCAAGCAGAACCTTGATTGCATAACGACAATTGCCAAATGGATGGAGCAGGACAACGTACCGAGAAAAAAGGCTGAGGTAAACGATGGAGGAACTCATACGAATTTCAGGCCAAGCGAATGGTGACAGCACTAAGCACGGACCGATATACACGAGCAAGGAAGTAATGGAGCTGGGGATACCGAGCGACGAACCCATACCGGAACCGAAGACGTGTAAATACTGCGGAAAGACGCTGTACCACGAATGTATTGTTATTGCAGGCAAAGCTCTTGTATGGTGGCTGAACCAACCGCAAAGGTGTGACTGCGAAAAAGCAGTCGAGTTCTGGAAGCGATGGGACGCTAAGCAAGAAGAACTGCGGAAGGCACAGGCTATTGCAGAAGAACAGGAACAGAAGCGCCGGAAGATAGAGACTATACTCGGCAAATCGGGCATCAAGCAGCGATTTCTTTCGAGGACATTTGAAAATTTTGCTGTGAACAACGAGAACCGCAAGGCATACGAAACAGCAAAAGAATATGTTGACAACTGGCAGGATAACAAAGATAATGGCAGAGGACTGTATCTTGAGGGAACTTGCGGAACAGGAAAGACGCACCTTGCCGTAGCTATTGCACTGAAGCTGATAAATCAGGGCGTGCCGGTTATCTGCAAGACGTCTATCGATCTGCTTGCCGATATAAAGCAAAGCTATGAGTATGACAGCACAGTGAACGAAGAAGAGGTACTGACTGCATATAAGACGGCTGATTTGCTGGTGATCGACGATTTGGGTAAGGAACGGGCTACCGAATGGTCCGTGCCTATCCTGTACCGGATAATCAATGACAGATACGAAAATATGCTGCCAACGATCATAACCACAAATTATAACACCGATTCTCTGATAGAAAAATTGACGGTGAGCGGTGACAGGGAAACGGCGGAAGCAATCATAAGCAGATTTAAAGGCAGTGCTTCCTGCGTTACTATGGCGTGGGAGGATTACAGGAGGATGAGATGAAAAATGCAAAGCTGGAGTTACTTAAAAAACTCTCCAAATATTCAAAAGAAGACATAATTGAGGCTCTCGGTCGGCAATGTCAAGCAGATTTTATCATCAGAGGAATTTTGAACGACCTTGAATATATAGCCTCGAAAAGAGTGTTTGATGATTACGATAAGGCTATTAAAGAACATAAGGACGCTTTTGAATCATATATAGAGTGGAAAAATCAAATGTGCATAGCCTACGGTGATGGCAAAAGCGTTAAGTTGACAAATATACCGCCGGAAGAAATAACAAAAGGTGCGGCACTTGAAAGAGCGTTAAAAAGCACAGCCGGAGCCGAACAAAAACTTGACAAAAAAATCAGCAAAATGCTGAATGTTTAGGAGGAAAATATGAGTGAATGGATAAGCGTGGAAGATAGACTTCCTGAAAAACAGTCATGGAATCACATCGCCATCCTTGACACAAAAACAGGCAGAATCAGTGTAGAGCAAGACTTATATGCTATTGAAACGGCCGAAAAATTTAAGCAGAAAAAAGGGTTTTGCAAAGATGGAAGATTTAACGGTCGTGAAGTTGTCATTGCTTGGATGCCGTTTCCTAAACCGCCGATAAGTAAGCATGTAACGAGTAGTAAACGCAAACCCGCAACGGAAACCTGCCTGTTCTGTGGGCGCAAAATTCCTGACAGAAGCAACGCAGACACAATCAGAGAGTTTGTCTGCCGTTTTCAGCAGACGGCAAGTGAATCGACAACGACATTACTTGGCAATCGCATTGTAACTTACAGAATATCGCCAGAGGAGCTTGAGAAACTTATGGATAATATGATAGCGGAGGTAATTGGAGAAGATAGCATGATGAAAGCTTGGTTTGTAAAAGAGACTGTTAATTTTGGAGCAACAGTCGTCTTTGCTGAAACACGAGACAAAGCAAAATTGCTTGCGCTATGCACAAGTTGCTGTAAAGACGCAAATATCTGCGATATTGAAGTAAGACGAGTACCGCAAATGGACAAGTATTACGTTGAAGGTAAAACAGAAATGGAATGGTCAGATCCGAAAGACAGAATCGCATTGGTGAAAGAATGCGGTTTTTGTTGTAGACATCCGATAGCAGAAGATTGCAAAGGCTGTTCTGCAAAAGAGTTTTGCGATGAGGATATCTCAACAAAGGAGGCACTATGAAAGTAATAACACTAATACTCGCTGATGAATGTGACGAAGTCGTGGCACTAACGACTTTCGGTACAAGCAAAAAAGACGGTTATCCGAGAATATGTACAGGTGCTTTTAAAGTAAATCATGGCGATGTGGTGCATTTCCCGGAAGCTATAACGGAAGGGAAGGAAGAAAGTGAGTGATAGAACATACGAATGCCCATATCTGATAAATGCCTGGAGATCATCTGTATCATGTTCGGGCATTGTCAAGGGATCGTCTACGCTTCTTCGCTTTGACAGCGGCGAAGACGCAAAGAAATGGCAATATGCTTTTTGTAAGAGGGTTGATAAATGTGGATATGATAGTTGCCCGTATTATCAGTTGCTTTCGGAACTCGGATGCTAGGACACAAGCAAAGATAATTTTTATGTGATATGATAATAGCAACGATCAGATCGGAGGTATTATCGTGGATACAACAATCGTAAATGCTGTAATATCGGGATGCTTTTCCCTTGCAGGTGCGCTGATCGGCATACTTGCAAGCGCAAAGCTGACTACATACCGCATAGATCAGCTCGAAAAAAAGGTAGATAAGCACAATCAGGTTATCGACCGGGTTTATAAACTGGAACAGCGAGGAGCTGTAGTCGATGAGGAAATCAAGGTCGCAAATCACAGAATTGCAGACCTCGAAGAAGAAAGGAAAGCAGTATGAAAATTAATTGGAAAAGAAAACTTACAAGCAGAAAGCTGTGGCTTGCTGTCGCAGGCTTCGTTACCGGTCTGATTATCGCATTCGGCGGTGCAGAAGAAACAGCAAATACCGTGAGCGGATGCATTATGTCGGGAGCGGCGGTTATTGCCTATATCATTGGCGAAGGACTTGCTGACAGTGGTAATGGAGGAAACGGCAATGGCACTGAAAATTAAGGGCATAGATATCAGCAGAGCTCAAGAGAAGTTTGACTTTGATGCCGCCATCAAGGCAGGTGTGAAGTACGTTATTATCCGTGCCGGCATACGCTCAGACGAGGACAGCTATTTCAGGCAGAACCTTTCAGAGTGCCTGAAGCGTAACATACCTTATGGTCTGTACTGGTATTTCGAGGCAACGTCTGACGAAACATTTAGGGCAGAGCTTGCCGCTTGCAAGAAAGCTGTAAAAGGCTTAAAGCCTACATATCCTGTGTTCTTTGATATGGAGGAGCAGAAGCAGATAGATGATCTGACGACTGCACAGCGTACTGATATGGCACGCAAATTCTGCACTGAAATGACCGCTATCGGTCTGCCGTCAGGTATTTATGCCAATCCGTCATGGATGTTAAACTATTACGACAGTGACCGTCTGGATGGTATAGATATATGGCTCGCAAACTGGACGCATGATCCCGAAATACCTAGTCAATTTGATTTCGGTCAGCTGATATGGCAATGGGGCGTTGAAAACATCGGCGGCAAAGATGTTGATGCGGATATCTGCTTTATTGACTACCCTGCAAAGACGAACTACTGGTACAAGACACACAGCAGCGCAGATGCCCCCACAAAGCCGTCAAAGCCTACTACGCCCACCACAAAGACATACCAGGCAGGTGACGCAGTACAGCTGAAAAATACTGCGCTGTATGGTTCATCGATGACTTCACAGCCTGCAAATCATTTGACGGGCACATACTACATACACACCGCAGATGATGCGGTAAACGGCAGAGTGCGTATTACCACGCCGAAAGGCTGTAATGCCGTAACTGGCTGGGTAAAAGTTGATGATATAGACAGTAAGACTGCTGACAGCAAGCCTGCGGCAGAGATCCGTGTGGGCGACCGTGTGAAAATAAAGCAGGGAGCTACATGGCACGGCGGAACTAAGGTCCTTACAGGCTGGCTACTTGAAAAAACGTGGATTGTTGATGAAATTGTCGGCAATCGTGCTGTACTCGGCAAGGATACTACGGGCGTTTTTGACATACAGTCGCCGATAGACGTTAAGTATCTGAAAAAATAAGTATAATAGTTATCCCCCGGCGGAGTTTGATACGGCTCTGTCGGGGGATTTTGTATGACACAAGCAGAAAATAGAATTGTGTGATATCATATATACGTACAACTAAAAAGGGGGCGAAAAGGTGGGAAAATCGAAAGTTGGATATTGGCTGACGGAAGAAGGGCTGATCCTTCTTGCCGGGTGGGCGAGAAGAGGATTGACCGATGCCGAGATATGCGAAAAGATAGATCTGCACATAGCCACGCTTTGCGAATGGAAGAAAAAGTACCCTGATACCATAGGCGAAGCCTTAAAAAGCGGAAAAGAAGTTGCTGATACTATAGTTGAGAATGCTTTGTTTCGTAAGGCAACAGGATATAAGACAAAGGAAGTGTCCTATAAAGCGGACAGCGATGGTAACTTAGTGCCTGTATCTGCGGTCGAGAAGGAAGTGCCACCTGATACTACAGCCCAAATCTTTTGGCTCAAAAATCGCCGACCAGATCTTTGGAGGGATCGACGTAAAGAAGCAGAGAGCGATACTCAGAGCGGCGGCGTAGTAGTCTTGCCCGAAGTGGTAGCGGATGCTATAAAAACGATAGCTCCACCACCTGAGCATACTGCATCTTGTGGTGATGATGATGAGCAGTAACACGATATGGACACCACAGCCCAAGCAAGCGGTCTTTTTAAGCCGTCCTGAGTATGAGGCACTATACGGAGGAGCAGCAGGCGGTGGCAAGTCGGATGCACTGCTTGCAGAGGCTCTGCGGCAAGTGCATATACCGCACTATAAGGCACTGATACTGCGTAAGACATTTCCGCAGTTAGCCGAGTTAGAGAGCCGATCTACAGCCATATATAAGCGAGCCTTCCCGACCGCAGTATACAACGCTTCCAAGCACGTTTGGCAGTTTCCTTCGGGAGCGAGGATATACTTTGGAGCGATGCAGAGGGTACAAGACCGCACCAAGTATCAAGGTCAGCAGTATGACTTTATCGGCTTTGACGAGCTTACACACTTTACATGGGACGAGTACAGCTATATGTTCTCCCGTAACCGTCCGAGTGGGGCAGGAACACGGGTCTATATGAGGGCTACAGCCAATCCCGGCGGTGTCGGTCACGGATGGGTAAAGCAACGCTTTATCACAGCCGCAAAGCCGATGACACCCATCATCGACACATACACGGTCACAGATACGGCAGGACAGGCACATACTTATCAGCGTAGCAGGATATTTGTACCTGCAAGTGTCTTTGACAACAAAAGGTTACTTGCAAATGATCCTGCATATCTTGCAAGTTTAGCAATGCTTCCGCAGGCAGAGCGAGATGCTCTGCTATACGGCAATTGGGATAGCTTCAGCGGTCAGGTGTTTGCCGAGTGGCAGGATGATCCGACACACTATGTCGACAGACAGTGGACACACGTTATATCGCCGTTTAAGATACCACAGCATTGGGTAATCGTCAGAGGTTTTGATTTTGGCTATGCAAAGCCATTCTCGGTGGGATGGTATGCGATTGACGAGAGCGATACGGTCTATCGCATCAGAGAGTACTACGGCTGTACCGATGTAGCCAACACAGGCTTAAAGCTAAATCCTGCGGAGATAGCATCGGAGATACGGCGTATCGAGAGCGAGGACGAGAACCTGCGAGGCAAGACTATCACAGGGATTGCAGACCCGTCTATCTTTGACAGGAGCAGAGGCGAGAGTGTTGCCGACATTATGTCCAAAGCACCAAACTTTGTGCTATGGTCGCCCGGTGATAACGCAAGGATAGCAGGCAAGATGCAGTATCACTACAGGCTTGCATTTAATGCCGATGGATTGGCTAAGTTCTACTGTTTTAGCACTTGCAAGGGATTTCTGAGAACCATTCCTGCTTTGGTGTATGACGATGTACACGTTGAGGATATCGACACAACGCAGGAGGATCATATCTATGACGAGTGCAGATATGTCTTGATGGATCATCCGATAGCCGCTCCGACAGTGTCGGCAAGCGTACCGAGAGGCGATGATCCGCTTGATCAGCGAGTATCCAAAAACTATAGCTTTTATAACATTTAACCGCAATTTGAAAGGGGTTGAAAACCTATGGAAAGCACTTATATCCGTGACACGCCAAGCTCACGAATCCGCTCTGCAACTACGTTCGGAGGCATCAACCGAGCAAACGGAACGCCACTCGGAGAGTGGGATAGACTTAACGGCTTTGACCTTACGGCATATCCTGCACTGCGGACTTGTCTGCCGTATGCATACAGCGACATAGTGTCATCAGGCGAGATTACCGGGTATACATACCGTAACGGGATACTGGTATATACCACAGCAGACGGTATATACCTTGACGGTAAAGGCACACTTACGGCGATAGAGGGCTTGTCGGCAGGCGATAAAACGCTTGTCAACATCGGTGCGTATATCGTTATACTACCTGACTGGATAGTAATTAACACAGCCAAAACGGAAGGCTCTGTGATTACGGCAAACGGCACAGCAATCACAGGAAAGCTGACCGAGTACAATCAAAATCAGACCAAGCCTACGGTTTCTATATACAAGCTGTTGTATCTTGATGTACCCGAAGCGGACGTGGAGGCATCAAAACTTGCTGTTGGAGATGCCGTACAGCTTACCTACACTTATGCAGGCAGACAGTACAAAAAGCAAGTAACGATAACATCCATAGCTGTAGAAGCGTACACAGCAAGCGGCATGAAGTCGATTAACTTTGATACAACGGAGTTCCCGAACACACGTTATTTTTACATCACAAACAACAAGGTGACACAATCTCAGCAAGTGGCTGTGTCCGTGCAGAACGCAACGATACAGCGGCTTTTTCCCGACCTTGACTACGTTGTTGAGTACAACAATCGCCTGTGGGGATGCTCATCAAAAAATCACGAGATATACTGCTCAAAACTCGGAGAGCCGTTGGTATGGGGAGCATACAGTGGCATCAGCACTGACTCCTGGGCGGCAACGGTCGGTACAGACGGCGATTTTACAGGGGCTTGCGTGTTTAATGGCTGTGTTCTGTTCTTCAAGGAGGATTGCGTACACAGCGTTTACGGCACGAAGGCATCAAACTTTACGGTCACTACATACACGGTCAGAGGAGTGCAAAAAGGCAGTGCAAAATCGCTCTGCATCAGTGAGGGATTGCTGTACTACAAAGCACCTGAAGGCATATTTACGTTTAACGGCTCTGCCTCGTCACGCTTTGACGGCAAGCTATGCGTAGACCGGGACAGCAGGACAGCCTGCGGTACGGCAGATGATCGCTATATCGTTATGGCTATGTCAGACGGTACGGTGTTTTACTATGACAAGCTGCACAACGTATGGTACAATCGCACACTGCCCAACGTGATATCTATGCATAACTTTAGCGGTAGCTTGTACGCTATCACAAAAGACAGCAACAAAGCTATGCAAAAGGTGATGCTGACAACGGATGTGGGAATGTCGGCAAGGTCGGAAGAAACCGCATTTGAAGCTGTTACAGGCGAGTTATGCAGGGGCGAGTTGACATCGACAAGCAGTTACTCACGCAAGGCTATGCATACGGTCATCAAGAAGCTGACAATGTCGGTTGAGGAATGGCATCAGCAAGGGGTATCCTCTGTGCAGTTTACCGTATCCGTACAGTATGACGGAGGCAATTGGCAGACGGTATACAGCTATGACGGAACAGCAGAAGAAGCCGATAACAACGTTGTTACACTGATACCGACTATACCGATGCGGTGTCAGCGATTACGCATCAAGATCAGCGGCAAACTGGCAACGGGTCCTGATGCAACGGCACAGCCATGCTTAACGCTTTACGGCTTGTTTATTGATACGGAGGGGGCGAGCGAAATTGGCGGAAAACATTAACATCAGCTTTGCTCCGAACAAATCGGCGAGCGAGTCACAGCGTATCGCAGACCTTGAGCAGTATGTATCAACACTGACGGAACGCACGAAGTTTGCGTTTGCAAGCATCATCGAGGAGTACAACGATACCAGTGCCGATGACGAGCAGACAATAAACATGATCTACCAAGCGACATCCGAGTCGGGAAGCGATGTCGGACAGTTTACAACACAGTATTTCAGCGAGATTTTTAATGACTACGAAAACAACGTATCGACTGCTCCGTATTCTCACGCAGAAGGATATCGGACATCTGCAAAAGGGCTGTACAGTCACGCAGAAGGCAGTAGCACAGTAACAAGTAATGACAACGCACATGCAGAAGGCTATAGTACCGAAGCAAGCGGTTGTGCAAGTCACGCAGAAGGTAGTAGCACAAAAGCGACAGGATGGGTATCTCACGCAGAAGGCAGCGAAACTATCGCATCAGGTATGTATTCTCACGCAGAAGGCAGAGACTCTGTAGCAAGCGGAGACAACAGTCACGCAGGGGGCTATCACAGCGAAGCAAACGGATACAATACCTTCGCACACGGTTTGTATGCAATAACTAACTATGACAACGGAGCGGCTTTTGGTCGGCACAACAAAACGCAAGATACGTTCTTTGTTGTCGGCAATGGGGATGCTTATGACAAAAGCGATGCTTTAACCTTGAACTACGATGGCGAATTATGGGTCAGTGGCTCGATAAAGTCTGATGGCTTTTCTCGTAGCGGTATGAAGGGCATATCGGTTAAAGGTTCGGCAAGATTTGGAGAGTATTGGACAACAGATAGTATTACAGTGCTTCTTGCAGTTGGCAATGGCACAGATGCCAATCATCTACAGGATGCCTTAACGCTTGACAGTGACGGTAATCTAACTGTATCGGGCAAGTATTCTTCTGCAAATGGCTATGATTTCTCAAATGCAATCGCTTCGGATACCGTTCTCGGAGCGGTAAAAATCGGAGAGAATCTGTCTATATCTGAGGACGGAACACTGTCAGCGAGCGGCGGCGGTAGTTACGTTTTGCCCTCTGCTACAGCCGACACGCTCGGCGGCGTGAAGATAGGCGATAACGTATCAGTTACGGCTGACGGCACGATATCCGTTGACCTATCAGCCTATCTCAAATCAACCGACATATCCGATTGGGCAAAGCAATCAGATAAACCGACATACACAGCAAGCGAGGTCGGACTTGGCAACGTTGACAATACAGCGGATGCCGACAAGCCGATATCTACAGCGACACAGACAGCACTTGACGGTAAGGCAGATACAGGACATACGCACACTGTATCAGACATCACAGATATGCCTGCATACCTGACGGAAGAAACCGATCCGACAGTGCCTGCGTGGGCAAAGGCAGAAAGCAAGCCTACATACACAGCTGCTGAAGTCGGAGCGGTTACAGCCGAAGATATGGATGCGAAAACGTATCTTAAAGCCGTTGACATAACAGGACAAACCGTAGACTTGAACGATTACAAGCTAAATCAGCTTACAGACAAAGGCAAGAGTTTGCGGTGTTTCTGTAGTGTGGCAAGTTCAGAAAACATAACAAATCGTCCTGTCAGTGTGAACGAACCGTTTGAAATTGTGACAACAAACATACGTTATGTTTCAACCAATGCATATCACACTGTGCAGAAATATACATCGGCAACAAGGCAACGAACATACACACGTTGGTGTGCAAATGGCACTTGGTCGGCTTGGAAGTGCGACACAGATGTTGTTGTATACGGCAGTGTAACAGCGGACAGCCCGAAAACATTTGCGTATGCAACATACGGTGAAGGCTTTGGCGTGGTGGAAATCGAGGCATATTACGATAACGCAACAAATCCTGTGCGAAACCGCAAGGTATTTGCGTTATCGCCGACCGCAAGCATAGAACGTGTAATGTTAACTATAAGCAACGGCTCATCGGAAAGCGTTACTCTTGACAACGGCTCTATCACGATGTCAATGACAGGCACAACTGCGTTATCATTTATGATACGATACACAAACAGCAGATGAAAGGAGCTTATATGCAGATATTTGAAGATGAAACGTTCGTTCTTGGTGGTGTCGAAACAGAGGACGAGAAACTCGAAGGTGCAATTGTAGTACCTGATGACAGCGAAGAAGCACATATGATTCTTGCACAGCAAGGAGAAAGGACAGAAAATGAATCTTGAAGAAGAAATCGCAAAGTTCCGAGCAGGGTTCCGAGCAAAGAAAAAAGGACAGCTTGCTGAGTCTGTGACGGAAAATGCAAACGAAGATGGCACACAGACCGTTGAAACCACAGATGGCAGAGTGCCGAATGATGACGGCAAGAAGATAAGCACAAAGGAAATACACGAGGCACAGGAGATACTCAACAGATACAAGCAAGGCAAGGCAAACCTTGAAAAGCGTATCATATCCAATGAGCAGTGGTGGAAGATGCGACACTGGGGAGAGTTGTCAGACTCTGCATCTGCTGTAGAATCCGATCCTCTTAGACCTCGTCCTGTGTCCGCTTGGCTTTTTAATTCGCTTGCAAACAAACACGCAGATGCTATGGATAACTACCCTGAGCCTACCATACTGCCGAGAGAGTTAAGCGATGAGCAGACCGCACAAACACTATCGGATGTACTGCCTGTTGTGCTTGAGCATAACGATTATGAGCAGACATACTCGGACGGATGGTGGCAGAAACTCAAAGGTGGCTCTATGTGTCAGGCTGTCCTGTGGAACAGCCGAAAAGATAACGGCATAGGTGATATTGACATCTGCAATATCGACTTGCTTAATCTGTATTGGGAGTCGGGCGTATCCGACATACAGAAATCTCCGAATCTGTTTTATCTATCGCTTGAGGACACAGAGGCTCTCAAGCAGAGATATCCCGAATTTGCGAACAAATCAGGCGGTGATGCGATTGCCGTAAGCAAGTACAAGTACGATGACAACGTAGATACAAGCGAGATGTCAACGGTTGTCGATTGGTACTACAAGGTTTGGGATGGCACTAAGTGCAAACTGCATTACTGCAAATTCTGTGGAGATACCGTACTGTACGCAAGTGAGAACGATCCCGAATATGCCGACAGAGGCTTCTACGATCACGGCGAGTATCCGTTTGTAATTGACACAATGTTCCGTGTAGAAGGCTCTCCGTGTGGCTTTGGCTACATCGACATTATGAAGGATTGTCAGATGTACATAGATAAGCTGAATCAGGTAGTGCTTGAACATACGGTCAAGATGACGAATAAACGGTACTTCATTAAGGCGAACGGCAGTATAAACGAAGATGAATTTGCGGACCAGAGAAAACGCTTTGTGCATGTTGCGGGTAATCTGACCGATGAGGATATTCGCGAGATAAAGGTTGAGCCTCTTGACAATGCGGTTATGAATGTTCTACAGCTCAAGATTGACGAGCTTAAAGAAACGAGCGGTAACAGAGATTTTTCACAGGGGGGTACAACAAGCGGTATCACGGCGGCATCTGCTATTGCGGCGCTACAGGAAGCAGGCTCAAAATTGTCAAGAGATATGCTCAAGAGTACATATTATGCGTACACGAAGATGTGCTATCTTGTTATAGAGCTTATGCGACAGTTCTATGATACACAAAGGTACTTCCGTATTACCGGTAAAGACGGCTCACAACAGTTTGTGCAGTTCGACAACAGCGGACTTGTACCGCAGTCAGCAGGCAGTATAGACGGCTTCGATTTAGGCGAAAGAGAACCTATATTTGATATCACTTGCAAGGCGAGCAGACGTTCTCCGTTCTCAAAAGCATCGCAGAACGAGTTTGCAAAAGAGTTGTTCGGTTTGGGCTTCTTCAATCCTCAACTTTCCGACCAAGTCCTTGCTTGCCTTGATATGATGGACTTTGACGGCAAGCAGGAAGTCGTACAGCGAGTACAGCAGAATGGCACTATGTATCAGCAGATAATGCAGTTGCAACAGCAAGTAGCACAGCTACAGGCAGTTATAACCGGTCAAATGCCACAATCGCAGGGAGCGGGACAGCCGATGCCGAGCGGGCAAGCACAACAGTCGAGCGGTGACAGCTCACAGCTTGCAAAAATTTTTGATGATGCCGCAGAAAACAGCACAGTCGACAAGGCAAGAGAAAGAGCACAGAACGTAACGAACATCAGCCAGTGAGGAAAGTATGACAAAGATAACAATCAAACGCAATAAAAACGGTCATAAGATAATCTGTGACGGTCACGCATACGAAGCTCACGTAGACGATGGTAATCTCGTCTGTGCGGCGGTAAGCACTATAGCACAGACAATCGCATATTATCTGTACAATAATTCGGACAAGACTCAGATAGGCGATATAACGCTCAAAGACGGTTTCTTTGTGGCAAGCTATACAACAGACTATGACGATGTCAAAAATGGCATAGAAGCCATTCTGAGCGGTTTCTCACTGATATCAGACAGCTATCCCAATATTGTGAAGATAGTTTATGATTAAATCAGTGCTACGACACAAGCAAAGTCAAAAACAATGTGATATACTTACAGTAATGACTCGCAGGAATAGACTGCAGAAAGGTGAAAATAGATGATTTTCAAACTGAATTTGAAGATGTTTGATAGTGCAGGCGGTGCTTCTTCAGGCGCAGGAGATGGCACTGGCACAGCAACATCAGGAGTGGAAAGCGCTTCCTCCGGCGCGAATAACGGCAACGATTTAAGCAATGTTGTTTACGGCAACCAGCCTACAGGTACTACCGAAAGCACATCTGCAGATACGCAGGATGATGCACAGTCGAGATATAATGAGTACCGTAACGGCGAAGGCAAAGATTTCATCAATCGAGAAATCGAAAACGCAGTAAAACGTAGATTTAAAGATCATTCGGCGTTGAAGAAATCCAATGACAAGATGCAGTCGGTTATGAATGCTGTAGCTGTAAAGTATGGACTCGATCCGACTGATACCGATGGAATACTTAAAGCAGTTGCCGATGATGAGTCGTACTATGAAACGGCAGCTGATGAAGCAGGAATGCCAGTTGAGCAGTACAAAAAGATGAAGCGGCTTGAAGCAGAAAACGCACAGCTTCAGGCTATTAGGCAAGAAGAAGACAGACGGAAAGAGTTTGATGCCAAGTATGCCGAGTGGAGTATGCAGGCTGATTTCGCAAGGAACGAATATCCGAATCTCGATCTTAACACTGAGATGCAGAACAAGGACTTCTTCGGGCTTCTGACAAGAGGCATAGATGTCAAGACCGCATATCAGGTTATACATCAGGACGAAATCGTTCAGAGTGCGATCAGCACAGCGACACAGCGTACTGCACAGGCAGTGCAGCAGCAGACGGTAAACAATATCCGCTCTAAAGGCTTAAGACCTGACGAAAGTGCAGGAAGTTCACAGGCAGGCTTTACGTTTAAGGCTGATCCTCACAAGTGGACAAAAGCCGACAGAGAGGAAATCGCCAAGCGTGTTGCAAGAGGCGAAAAAATACGGCTGTAACTTCTTCTTCTTAACGGAAAGAAAGAGGTACACATATGCACAGATTTTTACTTAACCTGCGTATGTTCGATACACAGGTAACTACACAGGAATCTCTGTCAGCAGAGATGAAAACTTTCTATGAGGATACCCTTATAGACAATGCCGAGCCTAAACTGGTACACGATCAGTTCGGCGATAAGTATCCCATCCCTAAGAACAACGGTAAGACTATCGAGTTCCGTAAGTATGCGGCACTTCCCAAGGCACTTACTCCTCTTACCGAAGGTGTTACTCCTACTGGCAACAATTTATCTGTAAGCACAAAGGAAGCAACAATCAATCAGTTTGGTGACTATATCAAGCTGTCTGATATGCTTCAGCTTACTACTATCGATGACAACGTTGTACAGTCTACAAAGTTACTCGGTAGTCAGTCGGGCAGAACACTTGACACAATCACAAGAGAGATTGTAAACGCAGGCACAAACGTTATCTATGCTGATAAGGCAGACGGTAGCGAAGTGCTTTCAAGAAAAGCGTTAACGCTTGACTCAGAGCTGACAGTTGACACCATCTTCAGAGCGGTAGCACAGCTTAAGAGTATGAATGCTGACGGCATCAGCGGTGGCGAATTTGTTGCTATCATTCATCCGTTTGTATCGTATGCTCTTATGAGATCAGACGATTGGGTGTCTATCCACCAGTATAAGAATCCCGAAAACATCTATCAGGGCGAAATCGGTACAATCGGCGGTGTAAGATTCGTTGAATCAACAGAAGCAAAGATATTTGCTGAAGATGGTTGTCCTGAATTTTACGCACTTACAAAGGACACAAAGTTCGTAGCAGGCAAGACATATTACACCAAGTCGAGTGACACATACGCTGCCGCTTCGGTAACGCCGGGCAGTGCAGTAACGGCTGACACATACTATGAGAAGCACTACACAGCTATATTCTCAACACTTGTTATCGGCTCACACGCTTATGCGGTAACCGATGTAACAGGCGGCGGTCTTGAGCATATCATCAAGCAGCTCGGCTACGGCGATGATCCTCTCAATCAGCGTTCAAGCGTAGGTTGGAAGGCAACAAAGACAGCGGAAATCCTGTCAGACGAGTATATGGTAAGAATCGAATCTTGCGTAAAGAGATACTCAAACAAGATCGAAGCAAACTAAATGGAGGTAATCCAGTATGGCAACAAAAGCAGCAGCATCTGAGATAAAGAACGTTGTGCCTGAATACGATCCCGAAGAGATGGTTGACATCAAACTCTTCAAGGATGCAAAAAACTACAAAGACCCGGTCTTTGTAGGAGTAAACGGCAGAACGTATCTTGTTGAACGTGGCGTTACTGTTTCAGTTCCTCGTATGGTAGCAGAGGTAATTGAACGTAGCGAAGCACAGAAGCAGAAGGCAGAAGCGTTTATATCAAACGTGGTATCACGTTCTCAGAGCATATAAGCAAGTCGCAAAACGGCGGTGGCGGTAATTCGCCGCCGCTTATTTTGTTTACAGGAGGAACAATGACAGCAAACGAAGCAATTACAAAAGCTGACACGTTACGTCCGAATCAGATCCCGAAAGCAACAAAAACGGAATGGATTCGTCAGCTTGAACAGACAGTATATAACGAGATATACAAAACACACGATACAACGAATATCGAATTTACGGATATGGATTCAGAAACATTTGCAGACGATAAGCTGTTTGTTCCTGCTCCATATGACGAAATCTATATGCAGTATTTATGCGTTAAGATAGATTATTACAACGCAGAGTACGAACGTTACAACAATGACACAGCAACGTTTACGGCTCTGTACAACAGCTACGCTACACACTATAACAGAGAGCGTATGCCTGCCACAGCAGAGCTTAAATATTAGGAGGGATAACTATGGCAACAGTAAGGAAAAGATTCAACACTAACAGCAGTTCGACCACCAACGGCACAGGCTACAAACCTTCCAATGCGGTCAACGCAGCGAAACAGGCATATACCGTACACAACAGCGAGAAGCCGTCCGCTTACACTGGCAAGTATGATAACCTGATAAACGATAACCTTAACAACATTCTCAATCGTAAGCAGTTCAGCTACGATGCAAACAAGGACACACTGTACAATCAGTACAAGGATATGTACACACGCAACGGTCAGACAGCTATGCAGGACACGATGGGCAATGCGGCTCTGCTGACAGGCGGTTACGGCAACAGCTATGCTACAACGGCAGGACAGCAGGCATATAACAGTTATATGCAACAGCTTAACGATAAGATACCTGAGCTTGAGCAGAGAGCATACGAACGTTATCGTGACGAAACAAACGATCTTTACAATCAGAACAATCTGCTGACAAACCTTGACTCTACAGACTACAGCAGATACCGTGATAAGATGAGTGATTATCTCAATGATAGAGATTTCTATTACAATGCGTATAACAACGAACGTAATTTCGATTACGGAAAGTATAGAGATGATGTCGGAGATGCAAAGGATGACAGAAACTTTAACTATCAGAAGGAACGTGACAGTGTAAGCGATGACCAGTGGCAGAAAACGTTTAACTATAACCAGTACCGTGATAACGTGGGCGATGATCAGTGGCAGAAGCAGTTTGATTATCAGAAACAGAGAGATGCTGTGAGCGATGATCAATGGGAGAAAAATTACGCTATGAACATCTCAAAGGCAATCGGATCAGCACAGAAAGAATCTGAAGATGATACATACTTCGATCCCGACAAAGCGTACAAGTTTCTTACCGACTATGACGATTATTTCAACGTTAAAGATAATCCGTCAGAAGTTGCGGAAGCCTTATTCCAGTCATACGGCGATAAGGACGGCTTTTGGGAATGGGCGGACGAAGCATCGATTGGCGAAGGCTCTCTGACAGATTTGATTTATTCACTGCACCCTGAGCTGATAGACAACTCAACGATCAAAGGCGTTAATTCTTGGGGAACGATAGGTTCGACAGGAATACAGTCAAACGCAAACGCAATTGCTGAAGATAACAAACGATACAGTGATTATAAGAGCCTGTTATCCGATTCAAACAACTGGTCTACATCCCGTCAGCAGTGGTTGGATGATAACAAGAAGGCAAAGAAAGCAAACAGCAAGAAATAAACGGAGGTTTTGAGGATGGACGAAGAAAGACTCAAGCGTATAAGGGCAAACATTGCGAAACACGAAGAACGCAAGAAAACGCAGAATATAATGGGCGATATTGATTCGTCCGAACTTGACCGCAGTAACACAAGCTACAATAAAAACGATGCCGCTTTCGAAATGGCAAAGCAGCACTATCAGAATAGCTATTTACCGAAGAAAGCACAGGAATACTACAAGGGCGTTGAAAACTACAGAAATTCATATGAGCAGATGGCGAACAAGCCGAGTGCGAACAACTATACTGTAATGACTCCCGAAAACGAATCAGCAAATCTGATTGGTGACGGTATCAACACATACGTTTCTCCGCAGATGCGTGAAAAGGCACAGAAGCACTACAACGAGGTGTTCAACAACGAGAACAAGAAGTATGCCGAACAGTACGCAAGGCTGAACGAAAAGAGCAAGCCTGCGTACAGTTATGCACAAGCAAAGAGCGAAGCAGCGAAGAAAGTCGATAACAGCATCAACGCTTTTTCTTCTCAGTTTAAAGACGAGAACGAATACAACGCTTATGCTGATAATATGTCACAGGCAAAGGAACAGCAGAGATTGCTTAACTACAACGTAGCTGAAGCAAAAAACAAACTGCTGACAATGAAAGCGCTCAATATGAATCCGTCTGTGAAAGTCGAAGATACAGACGAATACAAGCGGATTGAGTCGGATATGAAGAAAGCGGAGTCTGTACAGGAATTTGCTAAGAATATGCAGAACGAAGATTTCCGTAAACAGTATGCCGAATACGAACAGCATCAGAAGGACTATGAGAATAAAAACTGGCTTGGCAAAACGGCTGAACAGGTTGGCAATGCTATAACTGATGTTCTCTACAGCATCGGTAGCGGTGCATATGGGGTAGCAGAATCGGTCAGCGGCGTTGCTGATTCTGTTCTCGGCAGAAATCCTAATGAACAGGGAACGCTTTCAAAAAACATTCATGATTTTAATAATTACATTCACAACGAAGCAGAACGCAGACAGCGTTATAGCAATTATACAAAACAAGGGCTTACAACAGACATCTACAACGCAACTAATAACGAAGAATTTAGCAACATCGCAAGCAATGTTATCTCAATTACGCTTAACTCTCTTGCCGATGCAGGCGTAAGTATGGGAATGGCGGCACTCACTGGTGGAACATCTCTCGCACAGAAAGGTTTACAGTCAACAGTAGGACTTACGAAAACACAGAAAGCTACGCAGATGATGTCAAGTATGGCTAAAGGAATGACAAAAGACCTCAACTTCTGGACATCGTTTGCGAGAGAAGGAGGCAGTGCATACAACGATGCTATATCTGCAGGAGCATCAAACGAGGAAGCTACAATTGCTATGCTTGCAACAGGCTTACCGAATGCTTATATCGAAGTCGGAGGCGGTGTCGAAAAGTTTAAAGACTTAGCAGGAACAGGCGTTAAGGGATGGCTCAGAGATTTTGCGAAAAGCACAGGCGAAGAAGCGACCGAAGAATTGAAGCAGGGCATTATATCAGAGCTTGTTAAGAAGCTGACATATGCTCCCGAAACAGAGTTATTCTCAACAGCCGATGACGGTAGCGGCATTATCAATCCGATAAGAATGTATCAAGAAGCATTCGGTGGTGCTGTAGGCGGTGCTTTTGGTGGCTCTGTCGGTAAAGCTATAAACGTTGCAAGCTACACTGTAGCAAACAATATGTATAAGTCAGACAGTATGAGAGAGCTTATACAGAGTGGCAAGTATACCGAAATGCTTAAAGCACTTCCCGATTCCGACTTTAAGAACAGCGAGATAAGCAAAACGTTCAGTGCTGAAATGGACGAGAAGCAGACTCTTGCGAAACTCAAAGGCATAAGCAACAGACAGCTTGTCAAGCAGTACGATTCTATGGTCGATACGCTCAGTTCTGTGTCAGAAGGCAATGTTGCCAGCCTTGCACTTATAGCGACAGGCGATACAAAAACAGCCACAGAGGTTGCTCCTATTCTCAGGAAGCTGTATGACGGTAAAGTAATAACAGAGGAAGAAGCTAAGATTATCTCACGCAATGAGAACGTTGTTAATATGCTCAGTGAAACCACAGGCTTGGATATGACGAATTCCTCGTGGGAAGATTTTGTTACACTATCGGAGCAGGCACAGTTTGAGAATATAACAGGCACAAGTACAGGCAACGCTATTGCTGATGTTGTTCTCGGTAATGCTCAGAGAGCTGAAGCCGGAAGAAACTACATAGCAGAAGAACAGAACAAGTACGCAAACGATCTCTCAGGCACACCTACATTCACAGCACAGGTAGGCGATGAGTCTGTTAAGATAACAGGCATAGATCACGTTGAAAACGGCGAAGTGTATGTAAATCTGTCAAACGGCACAACGCAGGAGGCACAGAGTCTTAACACGGATGAAGTTACTACTGCTCTACTTTCGTATGCTTCTGAATACGATGAGAAAACCGCATCGGCGTTTATCGGTGGATACACAGGCAATATCTCTGTTGGTGAGTATGCGAGAAGTTTTGCAGGAGTAAACTCGGCAGCGAAAGCCGGGCTTAGCTATGATAATATCGTAAAAAGTGCTCCGACTATGATAAACAACGTAGGCATCGATACAGCAAAAACACTTACAAAAAGCGGCAACGCATTTGCTTTAAAACAGGCAACAGCCGATATTGAAAACACGGTATCAGCACAGCAGAGACAGGCAACACGCAACGACAAAACCTCTGTAAAAAACAAGACAGGCGGCACTGTTACAAGAGAACACAGAATACTTGCCCGTACCGTATCAAAGGTGACAGGCTATACCGTTGTGCTTGTAGACAGCACGAACGTCAAAAACGGAAAGACAGTTAACGGCAGAAAGGCTATAGGTGAGTTTAACTCCACAAAGGGCGAAATCGTTCTTGATATAGGCTCTGATGATGTAGTAGCTACTACTCTGCACGAAGTTACCCACTACATAAAACTTAACGCACCGACACAGTATAACGCTTTGCGTGACGCTGTAATTGAATATGCGACAAAGACGGGTAAGATAGAGTATTATCTTGAAAAGTACGCAAATTCATACGGTACAGATAATGTGTATGAGCTTACCGAAGAGATGACCGCAGACGCCGCCGAAGCTCTGCTGACAAACGAGAAGTTCATCAACGAGTTGTTAAGCGACAAGTCGTTCGTCAACGCTGTTGTAGGCGAAAATAAAGGCTTTGTGCGCAAGTTCCTTGACACTCTGCACGATATAATCAGCTCTATCAAAGACTATCTCAAAGGCAGAAACGTAAATCATCAAATAGCAAGAGAATTGTCGGAAGATGTAAAGGCACTTGAAAAGATCGAAAAACTGTGGAGAGATGCCTTGACAGCGGCGGTTAATAATCATGCTGAGATCTCGAACGCAAAAGAAAACACCGATACACAGAGTAACGGTGTGAAATATTCGTTAAAAGAGTATACTGAGCATCAAAAAGAAAACTGGAAGGACAGTAAGCAAATAATAGTCTACGAAAATGAAAATCAGTTGCGTAACTTTATTCAAAAGTCACTGGATGGTGAGTATTTATCTGTAAAGAAAAAAATGTATTTTGGTGCAATAAGTACCGATTTAGCTGAAAGAATTTTTAATGCGACAGGAGTGGATGCAGAAAACTATAATATTACTATCAGCTCGAACGAAATCAGAAAAATACTATTAAATTCGCACGGAGATGAAAAAAAAGAAAACCTTAGAGGACAGCGAGCTATTACTGAAGATGATATATTAGCTATTCCGAAAATTATTGAAGAAGCAGATTTCATTGAGTTAGACAGAAAAAAATATGATGGGAAACCGATAATTCGATTTATCAAAACAATTAACGGAAAAACAACCGTTGTATCTTATGTTTCTCAGAAGAAACACGATTTAGGCGTGCAAACGATGTATTCGAGTATAAAAAAAGATAGCCTTGTTACTGCGGCGAATGCCAAAGCCCTCACGGAAACGTCCGAAACGACAAGTAATACAGCTATCTTTAACACCACTATATCACAAAGTGATTCGGATGTCAATAGCAGTATACGCACAAAAAGGGAAAATAATACTAAATTCTCCCTCTCCGAACCCGTTGAAGAAAAAGGCAATCTAATAGCTGTACATAATATCTATACAGATAAACTCGTCAAGTCATTAAAGCTCGGCGGTTTCCCGATGCCGTCTATAGCGGTTATAAAATCTGATGTGGGCCATGGGAATTATGGCGAGTGTTCGTTTGTTTTTGACAAATCAACGATTGATCCGAAAACTGATAAAAGAAATAAGGTTTACGGCGGTGATGCGTGGACTCCGACATATCCGGCAATCGAGTATAAAGTAAGCGAAAAAGTCATACAGAGAGTTAAAGATAAGTACGAAGAAATCAAGAGCAAAACAGGCGATGATACAAACGGGCTGTTCGAATATACTTATACTCTCCCCGATAGATTGAACGAAGCAAAAGGAGAGCAGAATCTGCTCAAAAAACTGTATACCGATAAGAAAATACAGCAGGCATACAAAGCAGACACAGGAGCAAGCAAGATTGATAAAGCTGCTTACGAAGAATGGGTGAAAAACCTTTTTGAAGGTGTCGAGGAGAAGCAAGGCGTTCCAAACGGGAAAGATGACTTAGATGCCAACAACAGCAATTTCGATGCGTATCACTACGAAGAAACACTTGAGAATGTTGTTAAATCTATGGTCAACAAGAGCAACGGCGAGGTTGATTTCGGCGGCATCACAGGCATATGGGGTGTAGCACAGAAAGAATTTGCCTCAGCCGATGAAATGAAAGCAGACTCAAAACGCCTGTATAAAATGGATGACGATACTTACTCGGAGATAAAAAGCAACTTTTCTGAGCAGTTAACCGAAATTGCAAAGGCAATCGATCCAAGCGACAGCGATTTCGCAGGAGAGAACATTGTTAATGCTGTAAGAAACTCAAAAACCAAATCCGGTATAAAAAGCTACATCAAAGAGTATTATCCCGATATAACCGATACGGTTGTAGATGATATTGTAAACCTTGTTCACAGCATTATGGAAATGCCAACAGGATATTTCGAAGCGAAACCGCAGAGAGCAATACGTTTTGACGAGGTTAAGTATGCTGTTCTTCCTGAAACACTGGACGAGAATATAAAGAAACAGCTTGCTGACTACGGTATTCAGATTGTTGAGTACGAAAAGGGTAACGAGGAAGACAGAACAGCGAAACTTAATTCGCTTGACTATGTTAAGTTTTCTGTCTCCGAACAGACATCTGCTGAGTATGAAAGGCTCAAGCAGGAAAACAATGATCTCAAGACACAGATAGAAGCATTAAAAAAAGAGATGGAATTGACAAGCGGTCACACTGTAGATGCCGAAGCAGTAAGCAAACTTGCCAAGAGATATATCAGAGAATACAAGAGCAAAGCCAATGTTGAAGAAGTGTCTGCAAAACTCAAACAGATTTTTGAGTACATTGCGAATGAAGATGCAAATGCCGAAGAAGCAAACAAGGCAATGTTTGAGCTTGCAGCACAGATAGTCAACAAGTCGGAAACGCTGAACACTGAAATGCGTGATACATTCAAGGATGAGCTTGACATTATTCGTTCAGCGAGAATTTACGTTGACGATGCAACTAAAGCTGAGATAGAATCTCTGTACGGCGATTACAACACCTTCCGCAAGTCAATGTTCGGCAGAATGAAATTGACTACCAACAAAGAAAGTCACGGTCAAACAGTAGATATGCTTGTGCAGGAGCTTGCAGAGCTTGCACCGGGACAGTTTGATACAAACGTATCTGAGGGAGAATGTCTTGAACAGCTTGTCAGCTTTATAGAAGCAACAAAGCCGAGAATAGAAAATCCCTTCGGAGATTCTGTTGCTGAAGCGGCAAGCGAGTTAGCGTGGCAGATATTTGACGATTACTTCGATACTCCCGAAGTTAAAACGTTTGCCGACAAATACGAAGCAAAGCTGCAGAAGGTTATCAACGAAAACCGTATAGCGAGAGCCGAATTACGCAAGGCTGAAAGGGCGAAAGCAAAAGCATTTTACGATGACAAGCTCAAGGCTCTGCGTGATGAGAAAAACGAAGCTATAGCTAAGTTACGCAAGG
>OBKD01000052.1_pt1 | contig 38961 bp, 44 predicted proteins | sample 1481601 | NCBI WGS metagenome assembly OBKD01 (sample SAMN02044695, study PRJEB22538) | human gut metagenome
CATTTGAAAATTGTTCAGCCTTAATTACTGTAAATTTACCAAAAGTAACAAGTATTGGATGGCACGCATTCAAAAATTGCTCTAGTCTAACAACAATAGACACATCCAATTTGATGGAAATTAGCAATGCTGCATTTGATGGCTGTTCTAATTTAACAAGTATAATTTTACGAAATACAGAACAAGTATGTACTGTTAAGAAAACACATTCATGGGACAATACGGTTATATATAATGGGACTGGTTATATATATGTTCCTGATGAATTAGTGGAACAATATAAGGCTGCTACTTATTGGAGTAATTGCTCTGATAAAATTAAGCCGCTTAGCGAATATGTGGAAAGTGAGGCGCAATTATGAGTATTATAAAAAAAACATTATTGCTTAATGAGACAGGAAAAGAGATAGTAAATAATTTAAAACAATTGAATACTATAATAAGAAATAACGCAAATGGAGAGATGAATTTTGAATCTCTTATTGAACAAGATGCAATAAATGAAATTGATAATGAATATTTAACTCGCATTGCCGATTATACATTCTACTATTTTAAGACTTTAACAACAATAAATATGCCTAATGTAATAAGTATTGGTAGTGAGGCATTTAGAAATTGTTTAGCCTTAACTACTGTAGATTTGCCAAAAGTTACAGACATTAGTAATAATGCATTTGACTGTTGTCATAATTTAACTACTTTGACATTTTCGCATGAGATTACAAATATTGGTAAATATGCATTTAGAAACTGTAATAGTTTTACATCATTGGACTTTGTTACTAACGTCACTAATGTTGAAGAATATGCATTTAGTGGTTGTAAAGGTATAGTCTCAATTAATTTACCAAAAGTTGTAAGTATTGGCAACAGTGCATTCGAAGATTGTTCTAGCCTAATTACTGTGGATTTACCGAAAGCAATAAGTATTGGAGAAAGTGCATTTTATAATTGCCCTAAACTAACAACAATAAATATGCCTAATGTAACTAGTATTGTTAATAATGCGTTTAATTATTCAAAAGAGATAGTCTCAATTAATTTGGAAAATGCTACAGATACAGATATCTCATCTATGTTTAGTGAATGCACAAAATTAACAACAGTAAATCTGTCTAGGATAGTTACTATTGGCTATGCTACTTTTAGAAATTGTTCAAGCTTGTCATCAATAGAATTACCCAAAGCTACTAGTATTAATAGTTATTCATTCAAAGATTGTATAACTTTAACAAGTGTAATTTTACGAAGTCCAACAGTATGTAAATTAAAACACTCAGATGCATTTTTGGGAACTCCAATAAAATCAGGAAATGGTTACATATATGTTCCTGACGAATTAATAAAGCAATACAAAACAGCAACTAATTGGTCAGTGTATGCTAATCAAATAAAACCACTTAGTGAGTATACAGAATAGAAAGAGAGGTAAAAAATATGTTGATAAAAGAAGTCGTAACCATAAATGGAATAGAATTTAATCATACTTATTCTGATGCGGGATTTTACATTGAACGTGATGGAGTAGAGTATTCTGACGCTATAGACCCAATAGACATAGAAAGAGAATACATTGAAACAGATAGAAAAATAGAAAACGAAAATCATTTAGAAGAATTGGAGACTAATCACATTTAACAGACAGCACCGAATATTCTATAAAAGAAATAGGAGTAAAGGAAGTAACATATGCGGCAGATATTAAAACATACATAGATAATAAAATAGCAAGCATTCAGACAACAACAGAATAAAAAAGGAGATATACATGACACTTTATCAGATTTTATCCTTGTGTGGGATACCTTCATTAATTGGTGCAATTTTTGTTAGTGCAGTTAATTATGCAAAGTCAAAAAATTCATCATATAAATTAATTAAGGACGGAGTTATTGCAATTTTGCATAACAAGATATACACGCTGGGCAAACAGTACATAGCTCAGGAGCATATATCAGTTGAGGCTTTGGATGATTTTGAACATTTATACAAGGCATATCATGCACTGGGCGGAAATGGAACAGGAACAGAGATTTATAAGAGAGTAAAGGAACTGCCAATGAAGCAGGGAAAGGAGTAAACGAATGAGTGACAAGACAAAGAAATGGATTAAGGCAGCAGGTGTCAGAGCTGTAAAAACAATGGCACAGACAGCAGTATCATTAATTACTGTTGGAAATTTAATCACAGAGCTTGATTGGGTTTCAATAATTGGAATTTCTGCAACAGCAGGAGTGGTTAGTATGTTAACAAGTGTTGCAGGATTGCCGGAAGTGGAAAGTGAGGAAGAATAATGAAGATGTACAAGAGAATGGCTAAGTCAGTAAGCTATAGCCCTAAGAAAAGAAACAAGAAAAATGTTGAATACATAGTAATTCACTACACAGGAAACAAAGGAGACACAGCAAAAAACAATGTAGATTATTATGCTACTGGGAATACCAGATTAGCAGGAGCACATTTTTTTGTAGACAAATCAGGAAATATTGCAAGAAGTATTCCAATGAACAGAACAGCTTGGTCAGTTGGTGGTGATAAGTATGCAGACTGTGCTAAAACAGGTGGAGGAAAGTATTACAACAAATGTACAAATCTAAACTCTGTATCAATTGAATTATGCAGTTCCACGGAGAAAGAACCGTATTCAAAATTACAGATTGCAGCAGTTAAGAGTTTGATTAAATACATTAGAAAATATTGTCCAAATGCCAAAAAAGTAATTAGACATTTTGATGTTAATGGAAAGCACTGTCCGGCCACAATGATGGATGATAAAAGTTGGAAGAAATTCAGAAAAGAAATTGGTGAATAAAAACAAAAAAGCAGGACTTGGAAACAGTCCAAATCTTGCCTTTTTTGAGAAATGATGTATACTATTTTTAAAGAGTTCCTTCCTATTAATAATGTTTATACGTTCTTGCAATATGGACCCCCATACTGCAAGAACGTATAACGGCTCAAACCCCGATAAATAAAGGGGTTCTAGTAATTGATAAAATAGTAAAGAGTGAATTTTTCCTCTTTTTTATTGAAAACTATCTTTTGAACGACACTGGTAAGTGCTTCGTGCTTTTGCGTTTCGCTTGTTTCATCAGATGCAATGATGTCATAAGCGGAACGTATTTTTTTTAGCAATAATGTTTGTTCTGCATTATCGTCTTTTAATTCTGATAACATTTGTTCAAGGTTAGCTTTTTCCTCGGAAAGAATACGTTTGTTTTCCTTGTATTCTTCAATGGTGTCTATGCCATCACGGTAAGCCTGTTTAATTCTTGCTTCTTTAAATGAAATCTTCTTAATGCTGTCTTCAATCAATGCACGCTCGGAATCATCCTTTTTCGTGGCAGTGGCATTGTAAACAACATTGCCGGAAGATATTACATCCTTGAAGGATTCAAGTATTGCAGCCTGAATAACACGTGCGTTAGTGCTGTGAGATTCAGAACAGGAAGCGTGATTGTAGTTGGTACATTGAAAGTATGTATTCCCTGACTTGTTTGTTCCAACACGTACAAGTTTGCCACCGCAATTTGAGCATACTAACATTCCTGATAGCCAATGTCTGTATGTGGAAGCAGGACGTGAGCCACGTGGTCGTCTTGTAGCTTTGTCTCTCTCCTGTGCAGCTTCCCATAGTTCGTGTGATATTATTCTTGGGTAATCACCCTTAACAGAAATCCATTCAGAAGAATCCTTAAGCTTTCTGGTAGCTTTTTCAGTTTTGTTCCATAAAAGTTGTTGATCATAAAATTCATTTCTTACTATGTATGCAACAGTTCGGTTCTGAAAATTTCCACCACGTTTAGTCTTATAACCAAGTGAATTTAACTTTACTGCAATATCATAGAAGGATAGCTTGTCATTAACAAAAAAGTCAAATATCTTCTTCACTATGATTGCCTGCTCTGGGACTATAACAGGAGAGCCATCCTCCATCTTGTAGCCAAGAGGTGGCGATACGTTACAACCGCCCTGACGTGCACGCTCTGACATACCACGTAGAACTTCAACCCCCAAATTAATGGAATAGTATTCGTCCATCCATTCAAAGATACGTTCCACAAGCTGTCCTATAGCTCCATCAGGAAGAGGTTCGGATATTGACACAAGTTCAACACCTGCACGTTTAAGCAGATTTTTGTATACTATGGATTCTTCCTGATTACGTGCGAATCTTGAAAACTTCCAAACAAGAATAACCTCTATTGGATGTTCATTGCTCTTTGCAAGTGAAATTAATTGTTGAAAGGCAGGTCTGTTCTTGACCTTTCTTCCTGAAATACCTTCGTCTACAAAGATGAAATCCTTTGGAATAACAATACCGTTCTTCTTGGCATAGTCTAAGCCCAGCTTTTGCTGTGCAGCAGGTGAATATTCCAACTGATCATCTGTAGATACTCTAATATATAAAGCTCCTATTTTCATTTTGAAACTCCTTTTGTAAATTTATGAAAAAAACGGTAAAAAAATAACACCGTTTGCAAAGGTGCTCCAAAAATAGTATAATCATTCTTGTCTAGGGAGTGGTTAATACCATTCTTGGAGCCGGTCCTTTGTGGCCGGTTCTTTTTTTACCATTACGATGAAGTCACCGATATGGTTAAGCGATTGATAAATTAGTAATCATAAACTTCATCATAATAGTAGTCATAAGCTTTCATCCATTTTTTATATGTAGGTGTCCAATATTCATGTCCAAGACCAAGTAAATCGTTTTCAGCGGAATGACCATAAAAATCAATGGAATCATCTTTATAAATTTGAATTAATTCTTTGCAAATGCTGTTAATTATTTTGGTTTGATATTTATCGGAAATTTCGTGATGCAAATCATACCATGCACAAAACGCTCCACTGTAGTCTTTTTCTTTATAAAGAGAAACAACATATTGTTCATCAAGTTTATACTGTTCATCTATAGCTTTATTGTATAAAGTAATTGCTTTTGAGTAGTCATTATATTCTAGCATAGAAATAACTGATTTGTAGTCGCCAGCATTAAATTTTTCTTCCGCATTATCTAAGTAATAAGAGCACTGATTCATTAAAGAATTAAAGTCATTATAATCATAGCTATGTTTCAATTTTTTCAGTAAGTTTAATTGAGCAGAAGCTTGTCTATAGTCAGAATTGTTTATTAAACTTTTAGCATAATTGTAGATACTATCGTAATAATAAAATTTACTTTCTTTATATGAACCAAGCTTTTTAAATGATTCTATCGAAGAAGAGTAATTTTTTTGCTCATAAGTATGCAGTGCATATTTGTATTTTAAATCTCTCCATAATCCAACTTTAACAGCTACGAATGAAATAGCAATTACAACTATTAACAAAGTGAATAATGCAAAATATTTATTCGGATTAAAGTTGAAGTCTTTTTTAGTTTTTGTAGGAATTGGTTTCAACTCCTTTTCAGTCTTTTCAGGAATTGGTTTCAATTCAGCTTCGGTATTTTCAGAAATTAGTTTCAATTCCTTTTCAGTTTTTTCAGAAATTGGTTTAGAAGTATCCTTAGGTACTATATGTTTTTTACGTTCCCAAAAAACGTATATAGGAAATGCTATTACAACAAACCAGCATAAAATGTTTTCTACAGAAAAAATAATACTAAAAAGTATACATATAATCCAAATAACACATAAAATGTTATACAGTATAAGTTTTTTATTACGTGTATCTGTTTCAGGCCATTCTCCGTGAATAATATAATAACATATACGTCCGGAATCAAAGAACAGAGCAAAAAATAATCCTTTAAGTAATCCTTGTAACATAAAATCTCCTAACTGGAAAATTATTCCAATATTTTTTATAAAAAAATGAGTTACAATAAAAATAAATACATATACACGTTAGGAGAAAGAAAATGAAAGTACTATTATGGAAAATAAGAATAAACACCGGATATTCCTTAAGAAAGTTGGAAGGAATAAGCGGGATTTCCAAAACCACAATAAATAACATTGAGAATGAAAAAATATCCCCCACGCTAAATGAACTATGGATACTGTCTATTGCACTTAATTGTCGTGTAGAAGACCTGTATCAGTACTAAGTTAACATTATGGAATTAATATGTAAATATTTTTGGGTTATTTGTCCGCTTTAACGGACAAATTGGAAAAACCATTGAATAATGCCCCTTGGGAATGTAAGATGTATGCAGAATAAGTAAAGGGGGATTAGTCAATGGATGATACAAAAGAACTAATAATAAGAATGCTTGACGATATGGACGAGCATTCATTAAAACATCTGTATCAAATAATTCAATATTATTTTTTAAGGAACCATTAATCGGGTTCCTTTTTTTCTTGTTCGGCTATTACATTTTTCATGTACTTAACAATAATAGCCCTTTCTTCCTTTGTTAATTTAACAAATTCAGTGATTATGGATTTATCATAATCGTCTAAGTCATATTCAAATGCAAGCTGATCTATGAGCACTGTTGGAAATTCCATAAAAGGATTTCCTTTTCCTTCAGTAAGCCAAAAGTAGTCTACATTATATTCTCGGCAGATAGCCTTAGCCATTTGTTCGGTTAAATTTCGTTCACCTTTTTCAATTTTTGAAATGGCGGTTTTTCCAACGCCAAGTTTTTTACCAAAAGCTTCAAGAGTAAGTCCAAGTTGATTCTTCCTTAATTCTTTAATTCTTTCACCGACTTCCATATAGTTATTCCTCCTTTCTTTGTTGTTTATAAGAACATATTAACATAGCTTTTTTTAAAATACAATACAAAAAGTTGGCATAGTCAACAAAAAGTGATTGACAAAGTAGACTATGGGGAGTAATATGTAGACAAAGGGAACATCAAGGCGACAGAAAAAGTGGAGAAAACAAAAAACTGTTAGGAGCGTCATTCCTAACAGTTAAGTGCTAAATTTGTTAACCCAATATACTCCGCAGGCTTTCGCCACATCTGATGACGCCAAATGTTTCTTAAAGTATTCCGTCACTTAAGCAGTTTTAGTTCTGCTGTAATTATGTAATAGAAATCTAGTAGCCCATTAGTTGACGGAAGAAGGGGAGCAGATAAAAACAGTGGCATTTTTACGAGTTCATTCTCCTATCTTTTAACGTGGACGAGCACGACGCTGTTATATCTGCTAACTCCCCTAATTATGGGAACGGGGCAAAATCAAAAGTTTGGTCAAAATGATCAACTCCTTTCTTGCCCTGTTTAGGCAAGAAAAATATAACACTTAAATTGATTAAAAGCAAATTAAAAAGGAAAGGAGTGTTAAAGATAGTGAAACTAAAGAAGAAAGAAAAGAAGGAAAAATTAAAAGTCACCAAAAATTTACGGAGACTTGTTAATGAAGAATATCCAAACATTAAGATGAATTTAACATATGAAGCTAAAGAGGTAAAAAGATGAAACCAACGTTTTTTGAAGATGAGACAAACATAATTCAATATGGAGAGCTTTTAAAAGCAATGTATACCGAAGAGAATGATTCGGCAAAGAAGGATGCATTGCATTTTGCAATGGATACTATAGGAGTTATGGAAATAAAGGAATACAAAGAAATGATAAGAAGACACGAATATGTCAACAAACGCTTTGATGATCGGTTAGCCATATTGGAAATAAAATGTGTTGATATGAAAGAAAAAATATCAGCAATGCAGAAAAAGATAAAGGCACTGCTGATACTGGAAATTCTCACTGTATTAAGTTTGATATTAGCACAGTTTTTTTAGGAGATGAAATGACAGATGATAAAGAAAAATATGCAGCAGCAGTAATGTTGGATGGATATTTAAAAGCTAAAAGAGATGAATTACCAGAGCCAATGCAAAGATTTATTTATATAGGAATAAGGGAAATCATAAAAAACATTAGCCCGGGATTCAAGAAACAGAAAGAAGAAGAGTTGAAAGTAATTATTTCAACCGAATCGGATTGGATAAGGTTCCAATCGGTTCAGGAAGAGAGGAAAAATGAGTTTTAGCGAAGTAAGAGAAAAAATGACAAATATATATGAAAAGCTAAGTGATAAAACATTGGAAGCTTTGGAAAAAGAAAAAGGTAATCATATTAGCAGACGAACTGAAAAGATGATTACCTTATGCTACACATTATATGAAAAAATAATGCGTTAGATGATAATAGTTTAATTACTATTATTTTCACTTAATTGGACTAACTTATCATAAACTTTCTGCATAAAGTCAGCAACACCATCGCCGACAGGCTCATTTAAAGTATGTTCATTTTTAGATAATGCAGAAACTGTGATGTCTTTAGTCCATTCTAATAAAACATTTTTATTCATTTTAATTCTCCTTTCTTGGGTACTCGGTGCTGTAACACCTGTAAATATATTATACAAGCCCAAGAAGGGAAATTAAAGGCAGAAAGGAGAACGATATGTACCCAATAAAATTTCAGGAATACGTTGAACTTTTAAGAATTATACAGAGAATGCAAATAAGAATAAATTTAATGTTGCTTGGAGATTTAGTGGTTGTTCTGTATTTAATAATACGAGATGTACTTTAAGGAGGTGGCAAGTTATGTATGCAGCAGAAGAATTAAGAAAAGAAAATCAGGAACTAAAAGAAAGTACACAGTTGTACAAACAGTTGTCAAAGGAAGAAAAAAATAAGGTGGAAGGAATAATGCTGGGGCTTAAGTTGGCAAGAGAGCATAAATCAGCATAGGTGGAAGAGATGTCGAAGAAGTCAAGTGTTTTAACAGATGATATGGAGCATTGCTTTGTGTGTGGAAGTCCATATGCTGAATGCCATCACGTGTTTTTCGGTTCATATCAGAAAAAGTACGCAGATAAGTATAAGTTTTATTTGCCATTGTGCCCGGAACATCACAAGGGGAATAGTGGTCCACATATGAATAAAACTAAGGACATTGAGTACAAGAAGATGGCTCAACGCTATTATGAGGAGAACATATCAGACAGATCAGACTTTATGATGGATTTCGGCAAGAATTATCTTTGGGATGAAGAAGTACAACCAGTGTAGGCATAAGATGAATTAGAAAGAAGGTGGTAAAGATGAAAGTCGTATCTGTGGTGATTTATCAGGGTAAGGAATATCTATGGGATGAGTTACCGGAAGAAAAGAAGAAAGAGTTTACTAAGAAATTAAATAAGCAGACTGCAGACAGATTAGGTTACGTGGCAGCAAGGTAGCAGTCGGAATGTTCCACTATGCAGAGGGCATCTGTTATCCCCCATCCGTGTATGTTTTTTTCGCTAAGAAATTAGTTTTTTTTTACGGTTGCAGGTGTCCTTTGCATAGTGGAACAGGAAAAATACAAGGAAAAGAGGAAAGAGAATGATTGTTGTAGACGAAAAGAAGACAAGATTTGAAGGAAAAACAATAGATTTGTGTACAGAAATGGAAGACGCATTAATAGTATTTAGAAAAATGCTTTGTGATGATCTTGGAGAAACAGAAGGAATGAAAATATTTAACAGGTGCATAGAATTATCAAAAATGTCAGAAGAAGAAAGAGAGAATGAGATGAAAAAAGCAAAGCAGGAAGCGATGAATGATTTAAAGAAAATAATTAGAGAAATGTTTGATTTGAGGTAGTGCGAATGGAAGTAAGAGAAATAAAAAAAGAGCCTGAATGCTTAGAAGTACATTCAAGCCCAAAACGCTATAAAAGATTGTATCAGGAATACAGAAATAAAGCAACAATATTGGCAAAAAAACTATGGCACAAGAATGTTGTCATTAGTTTTTTAATAACCTACCTCCTATTTTCAAAGGGGTGGATAATTGTATCCACCCTATTTGGAACTGTGATGGTAGGAATAAGTTTAGTAATTCTCATTTATCAGATGTTAAAGGAATGGGACAACATGTAGAGGAGATGTATTAATTATGGCAGAGCACCTTGGAGCATCAAGCTCAAACAAATACTATAACACGATAGAGGTCAGATGCATTTATTCAGGTAATTCAAGGAAGTATACAATAACAAGTCCTGTATCGGACAGAGTAAAGGAAATATATTCAGACAAATTTATGAAGGAAGAATGTCAGTGTAAGTCCTGCATTGAGAGAAGAAAGCATAGGGCAAAGGTTATTGATGCTTTGAGAAGAAGTAATGCAACAAGGGAGTTAAGACTTTTAGGTGAACAGTGATGAAGGTAAAAACAGGAAGATATGTAGTTGAAGTTATGACGGAACGAATGGCAGAGCTGGAAGAAGAGATTGCCGGAATCGAAAAGCAACTAAAAGAAAAGAATCAGGAATATGCTCAAATTGTTCAATTTTTAGAAACACATGAAGTTTAGACCATATAGGACATATAGGAAAGGAAGGTAAATGTATATGGAAAAGGTAAATAAAATAATGGTAACTATTCCAACGGAGAAAATTCATCCACACCCACAGAATCCAAGAAAGAGTATTAAGAATGTGGACGAGCTGGCAGACAGCTTGAAAAAGAATGGAATCATGCAGAACTTAACTGTAGTTCCAAAGGAAGATGCAAAGGGAGAGTATCTTGTGCTTATAGGGCATAGAAGACTTGAAGCCTGTAAGAAAGCAGGGATAACGGAAGTACCTTGCAGAATTATTAAGGGACTAACTCTTGAAGAACAGGTTGGTCGAATGCTTGAAGAGAATATGCAACGTGATGATTTGGAGATATGGGAACAGGCACAGGGCTTTCAGATGATGTTGGATTTGGGTTCAACAGAAGAGGAACTTGTGGAAAAGACAGGATTCAGTAAGCAAACCATCAGACACAGACTTAATCTTGCCAAGCTTGACGGTAAAGAACTTAAAAGCAAGGATGAAAGCATTCAGCTTACGTTGAAGGAATTGTACGAGCTTGAAAAGGTTAAGAATATTGATGATAGAAACGAGATATTGAAAAAGGCACAAAGGGCAGGGGACATCAGATTGCTTGTTGCAAGTTATCTTGAAGAGAAGGAACTGGAGAAGAAAGCAGGTGTAGCATATGAGGTACTTAAAGGTCGATTCCCGGAAATGGAAACAATTGCAATATCAGATACATATAAAAGAGGAATGCATACATTACTTTACAGCAATTTAAGAGACATGACCATTGATGAAGTAAAGGAGAAAATGGAATCGGTGGAAATCCCGGGCAAGGCATATTACAGAATTAATTGTGGCTGGATATATTTGTATTCATATGAAGAACCAAAGGAAGAGAAGAAGACGGAAGAACAGTTAAAGAAGGAAGAAGAACGTAAGAAAAAGAAATCAATAAAAGATGAACTTGACAATATGTTTAAAGGGATAGTGAGTCAGGCAGAAGGTAAAATCAGAAAGATTATTCAAACTGAAGAATATCGAAGGAAGAATAATGAAGTATTGCTTGAACAGCTATGGAAAGTGGCTCTTAATCTGACGATTCAGTTAAGGGAAGACTTAATGATTGATTATGCAATCGGAGATGAGGAAGAAACTGAAGAAAATGTAATGAATGCAAAGACATACATAGAAGGACTTGGAATTACAGGACAATTGTTAATATTAATAGCAGACGAGTTAGAAGATGCATATTCCTACATTATTAACTACAAATCCGAATATGACGAAAAAAACGGCAAAATGATAATGGAAGTCTGCAGGTTCTTGGAGCAGTTCGGATTAAAGCTAAAAGAGGAAGAATATCAGGTGTTGGATGGAACACATGAAATGTTCGGAAAGGTGAAGTAGATGAGTTTAAAAGAAATGTGTTCGTTAAAGGATTGTACAGAATTACGTGAATTGATTATTAGAAATCCTGAATTGCCACTATTAGTTTTCTGCGGGGAAGAAAGTTGGAATGGAGAATATGCTTATTCACAAGCCGAATATAACGGTGTAAGAGTAGAAGAAGTGACACTATATAATGAGTATTGGCTAGAAAAAGATGATTATAAAGAGCAATTAGCATATGACCTAGCTGATGAAGTTGATGATTATTTATCAGATGAAGAATACGACAAGATGATTGCCGAAAAGGTCGGTAAAACAGAATTTGTAAAAGCAATAGTTTTATACATTGGATAAAGTGAGGTGAACGAAGAATGCGATTAATTGATGCCGATAAAGTAATCAAAGTATTAAATGATTATATAGAGCACAGAAATTCTTATGACAACGAAGATATTCAAAAGCAAAGAGAAACAAAAATAGGTAATAAAATGATAGAAGGATGTATAGGAACTATTAGAGAGCAACCAACAGCCTATGATGTGGATAAGGTTTTAGAACAATTGGAATATAGCAGAGTGCCTAATACTGGTATTGCAGGTTATCACAAAGTGGTCGAGATAGTAAAAGGCGGTGGAATTAAATGATACACAAAATTAAAATACTTGAGCAGTTTGCTGATGAAATACATTCAGAGTATGTATTTAAGTATTGTCCTAATTGCGGGGCAAAGATAAAGGCAGGTGTTTAAAATGCGATTAATAGATGCAGACTTATTCGAAAAGGAGATTAAAGCGGTGGCACAAGGACAAGCTACTTCTTTAATGCCGGATATGGTTGAGTTAAGTGTTGAAACAATAGTTGAAACTTTAGATGAAGTGCCAACAGCTTATGACATAGACAAGGTGATAGAGCAGTTGGAAGATAAAGTTAAAGAATACGATGAACGAATAGAGAGAAGAAAAGGTGCAAACTTCTTTGATGAAACTGAAAGAATAAAACAATTTGATGAAAGAGCTTGGGGTATTGAAAATGCAATTGAGATACTGAAAGGCGGTGGACGTGATTAGTTATGATGCTGACACCAAACTATCACTAGGACATAAATGCAAGAAGAAAGTTAATAGAGGAATTGAAAAGTGAGCAGAACGATTAATTATGATTTGTTTTTTAAGGGAAAATACATTGGAACGTATACAGCCAAGATGATAGCCAAGAAGCTTGACTTGAATTATGAATACGTTACATTGTCTGCCAGACAAGGCAAGACAATGAAGAAAAACTGGAAAGCAGTAAAGTCAGACAAGGAATTAACAAAAAAGAGACAGGCGGTGATTGACCATCAAAAAATAGTCAGAATGCAGAAAAGGTTAAAGGTTGTTGATTCTGTTCGACCGGAAAGAACATCAAGTGCAGGGAGAACATATAAGCTTCCTGTTTGGAGGTGCATGTAATGCTATACGAAAACGACATAAATGTAGATTTATTTTGTGAGGAATTGATTAAGAATGCAAGCATTAACTGGCCAGAGGCTTTTGTTCAAAAGTTGGAAGACTTGGTTGAATCAACTAAGGTCGGAAAAGGCTATGGCTTTGTGGCTGAAACAAATAATAAACTAAGGAGAATTGAAATGGGGTTTAAGGAATTGCAGGACGAAATTGCAGCAGACATTAAGGAACTGCAGGAATACAGAGCCACAGGATTAACACCGGACCAGATAAGAGAGATGGATAAGGAATATTCAGAGTTGGCGAAAAAGCTTAATGAAGAAAAGGAAATAACAAGGAGATTGAGAAGGGAGCTAAGTTATGAGTGAGACATACATAGGAGCTTGTGTCTACTGTGGACAGACACAGCAGATTATGGAACCCATTGGAACATCAGAGGAAGAGTTAAACAAGGTTGCAACAATGATGTGTACCTGTGATGAAGCAAGACTTTATCAGAAAATAAGCAATGCTGAAAGAAAGATAGACGGATTACTTCTTGAAAGATATCCAAAGGCAGCAGAGCTTAGCAAGATTGTTGTTGGAATGGTGGCAAGAGACGAGGTGGCAAGAGACGAGGTGGCAGATGTGACAATCAACACCGGAATGCAGATGAAAATAAAGATTTCAAGGAATACCAAGGGAGAAATAAAGGTTAAATGTACGGAAACGTACAACAGTGAAGTGAATGTGTAGGTGAGCAGATTGTTAATATATGTAAAGCTTGTGGTGATGTTCGTGGTAATGTTGCTTTTGACATTAAATTGGATGTTACTGCTTGGAAGGGAGAAAATGATGAAACAGCCGAGAAAACCGACAAGGGAGCAAAAAATACTTTTGGTTAAGAATGGATATGATCCTATGAAGTTTGGGATTGTAAGAGAAAAGAAAAATGAGGATTTCTTTAAGGCAATCAATGTTGAGACAAAGGAAATTATCAAGATAAACTACTAGAAATGTAAAGCTAAATAAGAGTTAGAAAACGTGGTCCAAGTGGCCACGTTCATAACTTGATATTCATATTATAGTTATGACGAAAGATAATAAATCAGGGAGTAGGATTAATGTACATCAAGAAAACATATCATTTTAAAAATTCAATAGAAGTGGAAAAAATGTACAGTGCACGTTATGGGAAAAAGGGAATGAAGCATAATGAAAAGACCAATCCTTCCCCGGAAGCCATGAAGAAGCATAACAGAAAGAAATGTGCTGATAATCTTAGAAGACTGATTAAGCTTAACTTTCAGGATGGCTGGCACATGACCTTGACATACAGAAAAGATGATAGACCGGACAGAGCATTGGCCAAGAGATACGTTAACAACTTTCTACGCAGAATGAAGTACTGGTTGAGCAAGGAAGGCGTGGAGCTTAAATACATTCTTGTGACAGAATATGAGAACAAGGCCATACATCACCACATCATAATCAATGACAGTCCAAATCTCATTAAGCTTGTTGGAAAGCAATGGCCACACGGACAGGCTAACTTTACTCTTTTGTATGTTGATGATGATGTTGCCACTCTTGCAGAATATTTAATCAAGGAAACTGACAAGACTTTCAGGGAAGACCCTAACTGTAAGCTTAGATACACTTGCTCACGAAATCTTGAAAAGCCCGAACCAAGAGTTGAAATCATTAAGGCTAACGAATTTAGGAAAGAGCCTAAGATACCAAAGGGTTACATTCTTGAAGCAGACAGCCTTGTTAACGGAGTAAGTTCTGCAACAGGTTATGAATATCAGAGTTACCGATTAACCAAAATCCCGGAGAAAGGAAAAAGGAATGAAAGACAGAAAAAACCATTACGAGGACACGGTAGTGGCGAAGTGTCCGTTTTATCGACGAAAGGAAAAACAAAAAATCGTGTGTGAAGGTCCCTATGATGACTGCCTGTCATTGATCCAAACCTTTGGGAGCAATGATAACAGAGACAAGCAGTTGGAGATATTCTGTGGGGACCGTTACAAGAACTGTGAAATATACAGAATGATAATGGAAAGCAAGTATGAATAATCACAAGGAAAAGACCGGATTATGCCTAAAAGTGGCAATAGTAGAAATGCGGTCTTATTTGAGTACACAATTTAATAAAAAAACAGCAAAAAAAATTAACCTTGTCAGGGGGAGTAGAATTCCCCTGATTTTTTTATGTAAAATTTTTGACAGAAGGAAGGTGTGTTTATGGCAAAAAAGAAACAGAAAAATTCGGAGGATATATTAAGTCTTATAAAGACTGAATATATTTCTAATCCAAAAACTTCATACCGAAAGCTCGCCGAGAAGTATAAATATCCGCTAAAGAAAATAGCTGCAGCAGGAAGAAAGGAAGGGTGGGGACAGCTTAGGGTACAAGTAAGGGACAAAACCGTGAAAAAAACCATCAACAGAATTTCCACCGAAAAAGCAGACGAATTGACGGACGTAATTACCAACGCAAACAAGGTGTTGAAAGTCATTGGAAAAGCGTTCGAAGATGATAAACAATTCAATCGGCACATTGTAATAAACAACAAAATAACACAAGAAAAGGTTTACAAGAAAGTTGATACAAGGGCACTTAGGGACATTACAACCTGCTTAAAGGACATTGCAGCAGTTGGAGAGCTTATGAAGCAGGGAAATGAAGATAACGAAGGAAAGTCAATTGAAATAATTCTTGGAGATGGAGAAGGATATGATGTCTAATGTCAAAGTTAAACTGGGAAAGCCAAATCCCAAACAAGATAAATTCTTAAAGGCAAAGGCAAAGAATGTCGGATATGGCGGAGCACGTGGCGGAGGTAAAAGTTGGGCCGTAAGAGCAAAAGCTACAATATTGGCTGCGAAATATGCAGGAATACGTCAGCTAATAGTCAGAAGAACATATGCAGAGCTTATGTCTAACCACGTTAAACCTTTAAAGTTGACATACGCAGAATTAATGAAAAAGAAATTAGTTAAATTCAATAAAACTGAAATGGAATTTACTTTCTGGAATGGTTCGACAATCAAATTTCAATATTGCGACAAAGAATCAGATACGGATGCATTGCAGGGTTCTGAGTATGATGTGATATTCATTGATGAAGCTACACAGCTCTTAGAATCACAAATGAAGGACATAGTGGCCTGTTGCAGAGGTGTAAACAACTTTCCAAAAAGAATTTATTATACTTGTAATCCCGGAGGCAGAGGACACGCATACATTAAGCGCATATTCATCACGAAAAGTTACAATCAAGGAGAAAACCCCAATGATTATGAATTTATTCAGGCAGGGGTCAAAGATAACAAAGTACTTATGAAATATCAGCCCGACTACATAGCACAGCTTGAAGCGTTACCACCTGCAAGAAGAAAGGCTTGGCTTGAAGGTTCGTGGGACGTGTTCGAGGGACAGGTGTTTGAGGAGTTTAAGGATAATCCTGAAGGATATGAGAGCAGACAGTGGACTCACGTCATTAAGCCGTTTACACCGCCAAAGAGCTGGAAGATTTACAGAAGTTATGACTTTGGATATGCAAAGCCGTTTAGTTGCGGTTGGTGGGCAGTGGACCATGACGGATGCATGTACAGAATACTTGAATATTACGGTTGTAGAAAGGGTGAGGAAAATGTGGGATTAAAGATTACGGCAGACCAACAGTTCAGGGAGATAGCAAGAATGGAGGATGAACATCCGTGGCTTAAGGGAAAGAAGATTGAAGGTGTGGCCGACCCTGCAATATGGGACACGTCAAGAGGAGAGAGCGTGGCAGAAACAGCAGAAAAATACAGGATATTCTTTGAGCGTGGCGATAATAAGCGAATAGCCGGGTGGATGCAGTTACATTACAGACTACAGTTTGATGAAAACGGCTACCCAATGATGTATGTATTTGAGAATTGCAGGGATTTCATCAGAACAATTCCAAGTCTTGAATTTTCGACTACAAATCCAGAGGATGTTAACTCGGATATGGAAGACCACATAGCAGATGAGACAAGATACATGTGCATGATGCGCCCTATGTCACCAATAGAACCGGTAGCAAAGGAGATTCATCTTGAAGACCCATTGAATCAGTTTAAGCAAGGAGTATAAGAATGTTTGACAAGTTTAAAGCAAAAAGAATGTTAAGAAAGGCAGAAAAGCAGATGAAGGAAAGAGATTATGCGTCAGAAGACAGCTATACACCATCTTCCGATATGGTGCAGAGCGATAGAAGAATAGCAGATGCAGCAGTTAAGCCAATAGGCGAAAAGGAAATCATTGAAGCAACATCAATTATGTTGAAGTACAAGGAAGGTAAGGCGAACACAGAAAGAAGAATCATTGAAAACGAACAGTGGTGGAAGAGAAGACACTGGGATTACATCAGAACATCAAAGCAGAAGGATGAGGTTGAGCCTACATCAGCGTGGCTGTTTAATTGTCTAATGTCAAAATATGCTGACTATATGGACGCATATCCCGAACCTAATGTTTTGCCAAGGGAAGAAGGGGATAAGGCAGAAGCCAAGATGTTATCATCAATCATTCCTGTAATATTGGAACAGAACGGCTTCTATAAGGTGTACTCAAAGAAAGCGTGGAACATATTAAAGGCAGGTTCGGCAATCTATGGCATATTTTGGGATGGAAGTAAGCTTAACGGACTGGGTGACATATCAATCAAGAATGTTGACTTCCTGAATTTGTTTTGGGAGCCGGGAATAACGGACATTCAGGATAGCGAGAATGTATTCCATACCAATCTTGTGTCTAATACAAAGCTTGTACAGATGTACCCACAGCTTGAAGGAAAACTTGGTGGCGGAGCTATAGCAAAGGCTGAATACTTTTATGAGGACAATGTTGACACCACGGACAAGAGCATGGTGGTTGAATGGTATTACAAAAAGTATCAGAACGGTAAACAGGTTCTTCACTACGTTAAATACGTTAATGATGTTGTGATTTATGCATCTGAAAATGACACTGAAAGACCAACAGAGGAAGTGGAGCAGGAAGTAATTGACGAAAACACAGGAGAAACAATGGTAAATCCTGATACAGGAGAACCGGTATATGAAAAGGTGCAGCAGGAAACAGGAGAAGAAAGCATTGCGGAACGTGGATGGTATGACCACGGACAGTACCCGTTTGTGGTGGAGACAATGTTCCCGGTGGAAGGTTCACTTTGTGGATTCTCATACATAGACATCTGCAAGGAACCACAGAAGTACATTGACCTTTTAGATCAGGCAGTTTTGAAAAATGCATTGATGAACACCATTCCAAGATATTTAGTGGGGCAGAATTGTGGAATTAATGAAGATGAATTACTTGATTGGCGAAAACCTACGGTGCACGTTACAGGAAGCCTTGAAGAATTGAGATTGCAGAAATTAACACCACCGGACATGAATGGTTCGGCAATAACAAAGGTTAATGACAAGATTAACGAAATGAAGGAGACAACAGGCAATACGGACGTGGCAAGAGGTAACATTGGCGGTGGAATAACATCAGGTTCAGCAATCAGTGCCCTACAGGAAAGTGCCGGTAAGACATCAAGAAGTCAGAATAAGATGTCATATGACGCTTATGGTGATGTAATCACTATGGTAATAGAGCTTATAAGACAGTTCTATGATGCACCCAGACAGTTCAGAATTATGGGAAAGAAAGGCTATGAATACGTTACATACAGTAACGAGAACATTAAGCCACAGGAACAGGAAAGGGACTTTGATTTGGATGTTGGATATAGATTACCTGTATTTGATGTAGAAGTGTCCGCACAGAAAGCAAATCCATATTCCAAGAACAGTCAGAATGAATTGGCATTACAGCTTTATGGAGCTAACTTCTTTAATCCTGAAAACGGAGATGTGGCACTTGCAGCTCTCGACATAATGGATTTTGCCCATAAGGAAGATGTCATTGCAAAGATTCAGACCAACGCTACTTTGTACAGAGAAAACAATGAATTAAAGCAGCAGATGATACAGCTTGCTTCCACTCTTGATCAGGAACACGGAACAAACATGGCTGAAGAGTTGGCACAGTCGTTTGACCAGAATCAGATGGGAACAGGAGAACCGGTACCGGATGTTAACCTATCGGAAGATAGTGAACACCCATTTAACGAAAGGGCAAGAGAGAACGCTAACGCAGCCACTCAGGTAAACGAATGATAAAAATAACATTAACAAAGAATAGCCTGTACATTACAGGGCACGCCCAATATGCTCCGGCAGGACAGGACATTGTGTGTGCAGCAGTCAGCATATTGGCATTTACATTTATGAATACATATCAGGTTCAGGTAAACAAATGCGAAAATAACATCATTGATTTAAGCTTTGATGAAGATGTTGACACGAAATTCATAAGAACAGGATTTAAGCTCATAGAAGAGGAATATCCAAATAATGTAAGAGTGTTTGAGGGGGGATAGAATTCCCCCCTTTTAGTAATTTATCATAAATAACATAAGGGTCGCACCCTCAAACAGCAGAAAGGAGACAGAAATGTCAAGATATAAGTTATACCTACAGTATTTTGCGGAAGGCGCAACCGCAGGAGGAGAAGGTGATTCGGGCGAAGGAACTGTGGACGCCGCACAGGTAGTATATGGCAAACAGGAATCCGAAGAATCAGTAAATGATGAAGAATCCAAAGCTGTGGAAGACACAGAGGAAAAGGATGAAGGACCATCATTTGAAGAACTGATTAAGGGAAAGTACAAGAATGACTTTGACGACAGAGTACAGAACATAGTTCAAAATCGTGTTAAGAACATCAAGACATATGAAGAGCAGATGCAGGAATTAAGTCCGGCACTTGAAGTGCTTGCTGAAAAATATGGAGTTGATGATCCGGGCAACATTAAATCGTTGGTTGACGCAATAACCAATGATGATGAATTGTACGAAGAGGAAGCAGAGGAACGTGGAATTGATGTTGAAACATTAAAACACATCAAACACATTGAAAGACAGAATCAGGCTTTCACGGAAGAAATGGCACAGAGAGAAAGAGATGCACAGAATGCAGAGGCTTGGCAGAACATTCTTAGTCAGGAAGCAGAAGTGCAGAAAACTTATCCGGGATTTAGTCTTGAAAGTGAAATGCAGAATGATGATTTTGCAAGGCTTGTAGCTTGTGATGTGCCGGTAAAGCAGGCATTTGAAGTGGTTCATGGAAATGAATTACAGGCCATAGCGGCAAAAGTTGTTGCAGACAACACAGCCAAGAAGATTGCCAATTCTGTAAAGGCAAATCAGAAGCGAACCGGTGAAGGGCAGGGCAATAGTCAGGCGGTCATAGTCAAAAAGGATCCTAAGTCATTAACAGATGAAGACAGAGACAGAATATATGAAAAGGTTATGGCAGGAGAGAAGATTGCTTTTTAACTCCTGCATTAAGGAGAAAAGAATGAAGACAAAATTAGATTTACAGTATTTTGCTGATTTAAACACTAACATCACAAGTGACAGTGGAATGTCAGCAGAACAGAAAGAGTATTATGACGGAGAATTACTCCGTAGAGCAAAACCAAATCTTGTACATGCACAGTTTGGAAAGAAAGCACCATTGCCACAGGGAAATGGTAAAAATGTAAGATGGAGAAGAATGAAGTCATATGGACCTGCATTAACTCCATTACAGGAAGGAATCACACCTAAAGGCAAGAAGGCAGTATTTGAAAGCATTGAAGTAACAGCAGAACAGTATGGTGATTACACAGCAGTATCAGACAGATTGAAAATGGAATCAACAGATCCAATAATTCTCGAACTTACAAGAGAACACGGCATTCAGTCTGCAGAAACAATTGACACTGTAACAAGAAACGAATTGCAGACAGGAACATCCGTAATCTTTGCACCAAAATCAACAGGTGCGGTTGTATCAACCAGAGCAGACTTGGATAAGACATGCAAATTAACACCGAAAGTAATTTCAATGGCAAAAACAGTGTTGAAGAGAAGAAGTGTACCGACAATTAACGGTTCATATGTTGCAATCATTCATCCTGACATTGAACATGATGTTACTACAAATGATGATTTCATTGATGTCGTTAAATATAACAATCAAGAAAAAATCTTTGAGGGTGAAATTGGTAAGTTATATGGAGTAAGATTTGTATCAACACCAAATGCTAAAATCTGGAATAATTCATCAGCCAGTCAGGGAGCAACACCTGCAGGACTAGCAGTGTATGGATGTTTATTCTTTGGAGAGGATGCATATGGTGTAGTTCAGCTTGAAGGTGGCAACATGGAGATGATTGTTAAGCAGTTAGGCTCAGGTGGAACAGAAGACCCATTGAACCAGAGAGCAACAGTAGGTTGGAAGGTAACTGACTATGCAACAAAGATTCTTGATGAAACAAGAATTGTAAGAGTTGAATGTTGTTCAGAAGACTTTAGCCCGATTGCAGAAGCAAACTAGGAGGATTTAAAAATGGCAGAACCAACAAATAAACAGCTTGCTGACGAGAATGCCGAACTTAAGGCAGAGTTAGAAGCACAGAAAAAGAAAGTAGCAGAACAGGAAGCACAGATTGCAGCAGCAAAGGAACGTGAGGCACAGGCAGAAAAAGAAGCAAAAGCACTTCTTGCCGGAAAGGGAGTACCCGCAAATCCTGACGCAGAAAAGAAAGTCAAGTTCACATTCCCTACTATCAGAGGAAAAAATGCTGATAAGGACATCATCATATCAGTAAACGGACGTGACTATCAGATTCAGCGTGGAGTTGAGGTAAGTGTACCGAAGTTCTTGGTTGAAGCATATTACTGTAGCGAAGGAGCAAAAGACGAAGCGGATAACTACATAGAGGAAGTCGCAGAATAAATCATATTTGAAAAATATATATCACGATAAAGGCAGGCGGATGGAAACATCCGTCTGATTTTTTTTAAGGAGAAAAAATGACAAGAGACGAAGTAATAACATCAGCAGACATTCTGTATCCTAATTCTTATGATCGTCAGGACAAGGAAAGGTGGATACAGGATGTTGAAAGAAAAATCGAATTGGAAATAATAAACACACACGAAGACCCAATAAGCAAAAATAAGGAAGAATTATATGCAGGAAAGCCATATTCGGATATGTACATTCATTACATTATGGCACAGATAGACAAATATAACGAAGAATACGACAGATATAGCAATCATATGGCATTGTTCAATGAAGATTATTCAGAATATGAAAATCAGTATCATAGAACACACATGCCAATACAGCACGGAACGTTTAGTGTATAGGAGAAAAATATGAGATTACCGGAACTAGCAACAATTAAATCAAGTGTGACAACGATAAATGCCTTTGAGGGAATAAATGACAACGTGTACATTCCCGAAGGATATTTTAAGGACATGAAGAACATGACATCTGATTACTATCCGGCATTGGCTAATAGAAAGAAGAGAGACGTTTATTCAATGCGAGATGAACTATCAGCGATTAATGGTGCAATTGAAATAAATGGAAACCTGTATGTTGTTGAAGGAACAAAACTGTATAAAGATGGAAAGGCAGTAAGTGGAATAACATTAACAAATGACAAAAAGAAAATGTATGGCTATGGAGCATACCTTGTGATTACGCCGGATAAGAAGATGTATAACACGCAGGATGGAAAAGTTACAAACATGTCATTCACATACAAGATACAGCAAAAAACAGCAAGTGACACATTACCGGCACTGTACTTGTCAGATAAGGATGGAAATCCGTATGCAGTAATGCCAATATCACAGAATCCAATAACAGGGGACGAAAAAGTCAAAGCGTTTAAATCGGGAGTGGCGTCAGAAATCCCCTCTTTTTGTAATAAGGATAATGTTAATCCATTGTGGATAACAAAAAGTGTGGTCATAAATTTCACGGAAAAATACAATGAAAATTTAGGACTAATAAGCATTTCTGACGATAAATTAGTCATTAAATATTATGACGCAAGCTATTCAATGTGGAGTTCACCTAATTTATATGTGACTTGGTGGTATAAAGCAGATACTGAAGCAACAGCAAAAGAAATAACAGATTCAATTAAGGATGGAGATTTTATAAGTCTTAAGGTGGAAGATTACTCTGGAAAAGACATGGAGTCAGCCGGCTATCCAACACATACGTATAATTTATGGAAATATTTCAGCCAATATGCAAAAGTTGAAAAGGTTCTAACAAACGGAAGTCAGATAGGAATTGTATTTTCCAACACAGGACTGGATTATCTAAATTATTATACCAAACAGTATAGAAATAGCATAACTAAAGGAAATGCTAAAAAAAGCGCAAGCTCAACAGATCCGTCAGGTGATGAAACAGAACCGGCAATAACATCAATGCCTAAGCTTATGAAAGCTGATTTTCCGTGGAATGGACGTTTCAGTTATCTGACCATAAAGAAGGATATGCCGGATATGGATTACATTACCATAAGCGCAAACAGGATATGGGGTTGCTCAAATGCCAAGCACGAAATATATGCCTGTAAGCAGGGAGACCCTACAAGCTGGATAACATATGCAGGAATAGCCAATGATGCATATGCAGTAACCATTGGGAGTGATGGAGATTTCACAGGGGCTTGCACATACAAGGGAATGCCTTTCTTTTTTAAGGAGAATTTAATCATCTGCCTGTATGGAACAAAGCCATCCAACTATCAGGTCAGCGAGATATATTATCCGGGCATTGAAAAAGGCAGTAGTGATAGCCTTGCCTTGGTAAACGGATATGTATACTTTAAGTCCAAAAAGGGAGTGGTCAGGTTTGACGGAAGCTCCACACAGACCATATCTGATGAACTGGGACTAAAAGCGTTTAACAATGCTGTAGGTGGAGCAGGAGAAGAAAAGTATTACATAGCAATGCAGGAAAACGGTGTAAATCATCTATTTGTCTATGACACGAGAAAGCAGATGTGGCATAAGGAAGATGATGGAAAACCAAGAAGATTCTTCAGGTATAAACAATCACTATTTGGAATAATGACCACTGACCAAATAGTGAGATATGAGGGAATGAATATAATAACAAACAATCTTCCGGTTTCGTTTCGAAATAAGGAAATTGAGGAAACAAGTCAGATGGGAGAGTTCACCATTCATAACAGAGGAATTGACTGGTACGCAGAAACAGGACCAATTGAGAGCGGTTCAACCAATGCAAAGCACATACAGAGATTGGGAATAAGATATGAGTTAAGCGAACGAGCCTGGTTGAAGGTTAGTGTGAAGTATGACAATGAGGAGAAATGGATTAAGGCATATGAACACGAAGGAAAGAAAAGTGAAGGACCGGTTAACATAGCATTCAGACCACGAAGATGTGAAAAGTTCAGATTGAGATTCGAAGGTGAAGGAGATTGTAAGATATTGAGCATTCAAAGAACGGTTAATGAAGGGAGTGAAGGTAATGGCCACATTTAAACTGGATGGTCCACCTGAAAGAACAGGTGACGCAGAGCAGGACTTGGACCAGATATATTCATACGTTGACAACTTGTATGCGCAGGTGCGTTACGTGCTTGGAAGCATAGATGAGGAGAACATGACGGATTCAATGATACAGAGGATTGGAGGTAATTAGATGGCAAAGTCAATATTTAAAAAGAAAAACATAACAGGGGCAACGGTGAGTAACGGAACAACATCACAATCAGACTTTAGTAACACAAGTCAAAGTAGTTTCTCAAAAAACACACAAAACAGTAACGGAAGAAGCTGGACCACAAGCAAGGTTTCTGGAAAAACAAAGAAGCAGCTTAAAAATGCAGAAAAGAAGTTTTCAAGCCCATATGCAAATCAGCTTAACAGTGCCGTTAGCGACATAGCAAACCGAAAGGCATTTAGCTATGACTTAAACGAGGATTCACTGTATAAGCAGTATGCCGAGAATTATAAGAACCTTGGTAATCAGGCAATGCAGGACACAATGGCAAATGCTTCAACTTTATCAGGTGGATATGGTAACAGCTATGCCACAACGGCAGGACAGCAGGCATATAACTCATATCTGCAGCAGTTGAACGACATTGTTCCAACGTTATATCAGCAGGCAAGAAGCAATTATGACACAGAAACAAGCAATCAGTATAACAAAGCAAGCTTACTACAGGGGCTTGATAGTGAAGCATACCAGAGATATTCCAACAATAGAAGCTACTATGCAGACAAGTACAACAATGAATGGAATAGAAACGCTGTAACGCATTCAAAGCAGACAGACACATCAACACAGATACAGAATAGTAGTAGCAGTACAAGTAGCCACAGCACAAACACAAGTAACAACGTAAGTACTTCATACCAGAAGAAGACTACACCTGCTCCAACATATGCTGAAATCAAGGATGCGGCAAAGAGTTCATATGGTGTAACTTCTTTATTGGAAAGTTATGGAATTAAGGTTACAGATGATGCACCATTAACTCAGACGGATTGGGAGAACACAAAGGATGGTCAGGATGATAATGGTAAACCGAAAGGAAAAGGAGCATATAGAAGATATTTAGCATTATATGCATCTAATAAAATAGATACGGTGTACGGAAAAACAAAGAAGAATAAGAATAAGAAGAAAAAATAGGAGAAAGACATGGCAGGATTAACAGTTGATCAGTGGAAAGCGAACAGAAGAAAAAGTGAAAGAAACATTGCAAATTCATTTTTCAATGAAGTGTCACAGATGAATGGAATAAATGAACTGATGAAGCAGCAGGACAGTGTTGAGAAAATCAGAAACATGCAGCAGGCAAAAGCAAAGGTTAATAATTTGTTACAGCAGGCAGATGGCGTAAGACAGTATTACGCCAATGCCGGTAACAAGAAGATGATGAAAAGTGTGGAAGATGCAAGTACATATCTTAAAAACATTAATTCAGGAATTGACAAGTACATGCCAAGCGAGGAAAAGGTAAAACAGATTACAACAAATCAGAGCATATACGATAATAACAGAAATTCAACATTTCAGCAGTTAACGGACAAGCAGATTCAAAACAAGGTTAATGCTACGGACAAGAACAGGGCTGAACTGGAGAACGAAAACAACATTCTGGAACAGATTAAGAATGAAAAGGGAACAGACAACGATTATAAATCAATAGTGGCTTATGCAAAAAACAAGGTTAAGGAACTTGAATCAGGAAAGACAGACAGTAACATTGATAAAAAGACAACAGACAAGGAATTTAACAGCTATAAACAGTTAAGCCGTGATAACGATAAGTTCACAACAAATAAGAACAATGACGCAATACAGAGACAGATTGACAGCTATAAACAGATAATAGACGAATATTCAGATTATGACAAATACGGAAAGAGCAACATGGCTAAGTGGTCTGCTGAAACAAAGGACATGGATTATGCCCAGAGACAGGATTACATTAAGAAATTAAATACAAACAATTCCCAGAACAAACTTGAAGAAAAGATTTCAGGCTATGAATCAGGAAAGGAATACCTTAACAGCCTTGCTGACGGCGAAAAAGCGACCGCACAAGGCTTTTTTGACTACTTGGATAACAATAATCGTAACTTCATCAGTGAAGCCAGAAGAAATGGAAAAAACGCACAGAAGGAAGAACAGAGATTATATAATCTTGAAGAAAAGTCAAAGAAGTGGGAAGAAGGAAGTAATGACAGGGCAATCAAGACAGAATATCTTGACAAGATGGCCAAGAGCAATCTTAATAGCTATGAAGACTACGAAACACTTTACAATGAATATGACGAAAAAAGAAAGAATGCAAAAAGTCTTCAGGAAGAGAATGAAATTAAGCTTGATTGGAACAATAATTATGGTGACGAGTATTTAAGAAAGAAACAGGAACATAATTTCAATAATCTTGCGGATGAAGACAAGACCAAGGTTGTGAATACGGTTGAAAATGGCTCAAATTCGGACGAATTGAAAGCACAGCTAATGGATAAGTACGGATATGACAATAATGAAGCAAATGCCGTAATTAATTATGCACAGGCACAGAAGAATGAGGAAATAGCAGAACAGGAGCAGAAGGATTATGCAAAGTATGGAAAGGAACATCCATATGTAGGTACTGCAGCGTCAGTTCCACTTTCTCTTGCATCAGGAGCAGGATATGTTGGTTCAATGTGGGAAAAATTAAAACGTGCAACAGGAACAAGCGAAAATCCAATAGACTATAACAGTGATGCAAACAGGATTGGCCAGAAGTCGCAGGCTTTAAGAGAAGGTGTAAAAGAAAACCTGAAAAGTGATGTTGGAAAGTTCGTATATGATGCGTTTGCAAGCACACTTGATTCAGCATCAACAATTCCACTTAATTTTGTGGTTCCCGGAGCAACAACGCTTATTCTTGGTTCATCTGCAGCAACTTCTTCAATGCTTGATGCACATAACAAGGGGGCATCAGACAGTCAGGCATTAATGACAGGACTTGGAGCAGGTGTATTTGAAGGACTTTTTGAAAAGGTATCACTTGATAAAGTTGTGTCAATGAGCAATGGTGTAAGTTCAATTAAGAATTTCCTTAAAAATACAGTAAAGAGTATGGGAATAGAGGGAAGTGAAGAGGGTTTTACAGAAATAGCGAACATTGTTTATGACAATCTTGTAAATGGTGAACTTTCAGATTATCAGCAGAGCATACAGAGCTATATGAAGCAGGGATATACGAAAACAGACGCAGAACAGGAAGCAAGAAAAGATATGGCTGTACGTATTGCTGAAAATGTAGGTGGAGGTGCAATTGGAGGTGCATTCTTTAGTATTCCGCTTGGTGGATACAACTATGCTAAAGGAAAAGCATACAGACAGATGTCAGAGAAAGGACAGAACATAATTAATAACGGTACATATTCAGAGATTGAAAATCATATCAGGGAAAATTATGGTGAAGACAGTGAAGTGTACAGCCAGTTTAAGAATGCAGATACAAGTGACCCTGCAATGGTAGGTTACATTGCAAACACAGTGGCAGCAGATGAATATAACAAGGCAACACAAAGTTATGTTGATGTTGTAACACCTGCAATATCTGAAAGACTGCAGGAACTTGATGTGCCAAAGAATGAGGCTGACAACATAGCAATGCAGAGTATGGAACGCATGATGAATGGTAATGGAAGAAAGAATGTTGATGCAGGACAGTATCAGGAAGCATACGACACCGTGGAAAAAGAGTTGATTAACCACATGCAGGGGAACGAAACAGACTGGACCAGCAGAATGGATTTATCTGAATACAGAGCACATCAGGAAAACGCACAGGATATGGTTAAATTGGCTAACGGAGAAAGTTTAAAGCCTACCCTTGACGAGAATACACAGAGCAAATTAAACGCTGAAATGGACGAAAAACAGAGCAATGGAGAAATAACAGAAGGTGGAGCACACCTGATTGACAATCCAAGTGTTAACTTTGAACCTGCGGAGCTTATGGTTAACAAGGAAGGAAAGACAATAGTAATATCCAAGGAAGGTCAGAACTACAACATGGAAGATGTTGCAGCAGACAGAGATACAGTGGCCTTGTATGAATTGGGTGAATCATACGAACCTGAACAGCGAAAGAAATTCTTCAAGGCATATGCAGAGGGTGGAACATTGGTTGATCCGGTTGATTTTGCTGCAAACTATAAGGTTGCATATGACTATGGAGCGCAGAATAAGGGAATAGCAAGTGCAACATCAAACAGAAGAATAAGAACTAACATGACATTGGACCAGATAGCCCTTGCCTACACAGCAGGAAAGATGGAGTACCAGAAGAACCTTAATGACAGGGTAGTTGTAACAAATAATACAAGGGGAAGTGTCAGCTTCGATAACGTTGATACAACAAAACTTGACGAAACACAGAAGTCTGTAGTAAGGGTAGCGGAATTGCTGTCAGAAGTTACCGGAGCAAAGTATGTATTTTATGAAAGCAAACAGGACGCAAATGGAAAATACATAGGAGAGAACGGAAGCTACAATTCAGCTACAAATGAGATAAGAATAGACATCAACGCAGGTAAGATATCAGCTAATCAGGGACATAACATTATGATAGCAACATTGGCTCACGAACTTACACATTACATCCAAAACTTTTCGACAACACAGTATGCAAAGTTGGAAGAGTTTGTGTTTGATGCATTAACAAAATCAACAGGCATAAACATAGATGAAATGATTGCAGACGAAGTAAATTCACTTAAGAAGACTCTTGGAGAAAACGTTACAGAAGACGTGGCAAGAAAGGAGCTTGTGGCCAGAGGATGTGAATTAATGCTTACAGATGCAAATTCAATCAAGGAACTTGCCAAAAGAGACAAGGGATTGTTTGGAAAGATAAAGGCTAAGATAGATGAATGGGTTAAGAACATAATCAAGGCCTGCAATTCAATCATTAATAAGGACGGAAGCATTAAAAGTGGTACTGTATCAAAGGAAGCAATGTTGTTAAAGGATTTTGCCTTGCAGATGAGAACAATATGGAATGAAGCATTAAAGGAAGCAGGTGAGAGTAACAACATACAGAATACAAGTGAGCAGTCACAAGCTTATTCTGAAAGAAAACCCAATATGCTGAAAGATAATGAAGGTAATGATGTTGTCATAATACCAAAACGTACTTTTTCAAAGAGGTCAATGAAAAGCTTTAATGACTTCAAAAAAGTAAGAAAAGAAGTTGAAAGAATGTTAAAACAATTGTCAGGAAAGTCTGTACTTGTAAAGGACAATAACAAGATAATTAATTTTGACAATGATTTTGCAGACGAATATACACACTCAAAGGATACTATTAATTCAAACACGAAACAAAGAAGTGCAAAAATGAATGTAGTATCAGAAATGTTAAGTGTGGTAGAGAATGCAAAGTATAAAAACCATCAGGTAAATGTTAAAGAAAAGAAACGAGCTGACGCAACAGGTGGGTTTGATTATTATACTATCAAATTTGCAATGCCGACAGATAGTGGGAATTATATCATATTTAAGGGAATACTTAATACGAGAATAGATAAGTCCGGAAAAGGTTTTGCGTATGACATAATAAAAATATCGGTAGACTATGGAGCCCAGAACGAATCTGGTAATATCCCACCGTCTACCGACAAAGGTATTAAAGCACAAAACAAAAAGGATGTCAATAAAAACATTTTATATTCTTATGCTGGTGAAAGGTCAACTAATGCAGACACAAAAGGCTTGGAAAAAGCAAGAGATACATCTAACAGAATGAATTTATCAGAAAAGGAAAGAAGGGAGAAAATACCTGAAAAGGGTAATGAAAATACTGTGCACAGATTTTTCTCATTGAGACAGTCAGTTGAGGAAACAAAGGATTTAATTGCAGTTCATAACTTATCTGAAAAGAATTTATTGGAAAACATAAAGTTAGGTGGATTTCCAATGCCAAGCATTGCCATTACTAAGGCTAATAACTCATATGATAATTTTGGAGATATTTCAGTTGTATTCAAGAAAGATACCATTAATCCAAGTATGGAAGAAAACAAGGTATATTCAGGTGATGCATGGACACCAATGTTTCCTAGAACAGAATGGAAGCTTAACGAAAAAGCAATGAAAAAAATGGCAGATATGTTTAATACATCAACAAACTATATAGAGCAGTATGTTAAGGATCCTGAGACGGCAGTTGAAAAACTAAAAGCTGAACCGAAAGTCAAGGAAGCATTTGTTGAGAACGAAAAGGCAGACATTGAAAAGAAAACAAAAATGCCTGATTACGAAACAAAAATATTCAGTAATGAAGCAAGCAGACAGTTTATCGAAGAAAATAATATAACTGTGGATGATATTATGGAAAATGATGAAATTAAGAGAGAACTTGCAAATAAGGTATATCCACCAAAGGAAGGAGAAAAGAATCTTTATAAAAGAATACGAGAAAATCTCATTGAAAGACTAAACAGATATAAGTTGGAAGATGATTATGAGATTTTTAAAGGAAATGTTGAACCGATATTTGACCAGACATCATATGATGAAGCTGTAGACGAATACGTTAACAAACATAGCGAACAGTATACAAAATATATTGAAGATGCTTTGGAGAATGTATATGAAGATAAGTATTTGGTTAAAGAAGATGTTGAACCATTAAAAGCAGATGGTGAGAGAAAAAGCTTTAATGAGCTTCATATGCCATATGAGATTAATAATATTGTCACATTAATGAAAAAGCAGAAAAAAGGAAAGGGAGGTGGATTTTTCGGAGGAGCAGGCAATCTTAAAGGTGCTGCAACAGAAACATTTACAAGTATTGATGAGATTAGAAGAAATAAGTATAAAATACAGAATATTTCAGAAGATGAATTAAGGAAAAAATATCATTCACTAAATTCAAAAATTCAGGAAATTGATAATTATATTCTTGGAGAAGAGAATGACGGTGTGGGAGCAAGATTACGAAAAACAGAGAATATTAATGAAACAATGGTTGAAGCCTTTGCACTTGATAAGTTTACAAAGTCAAATGTAAAGAAAAAATTCAATGATTCAAATATTGAGATAACGGATTCTGTATATGAGCAGATGAAGGAACTTCGTGATGAATTGAAGGAAATACCGGTCCAATATTTTGAAGCAAAACCTGAGAGAGCGGTATCAACAAATGAAATTGCTTATGTTGTAGTTCCAAACAGTGTATCAGAAAAAACAAAAGAGGCACTTAGGAAAAATGGAATAGAATACAAGGAATATGCACCAGGTGATAAAGAAGCAAGGAAGAAAGCAGTTAATTCAGATTCTACAGTACTATTCCAGAACAGAAATTATTCCTATGATGAATTAGTAAAGAAGCCACCAATGAATATCCCTGTGGTTAAGGCTAAGGCGATTAGTGAAATTAATAGAAAATCAATTGTTGAAATGGCAATGAATAATATTAAAAGTCATAAAGGGATAGAATTTAGAGGAAAGAATCCTATCGTTACCAATATTGATACAGGAGACAAGATACAGGTTACAACAGGTGGAATACGACATGGGTTAGCGGGAAGGACTAATGAAGCCGGAATATTTGTTGCAATGAATCTTACAGAAGCCATTGAGAATGGAATTAAGGTCAATGAATCCTCAATTGGTAGAAAAAATGCAGATAATTCATACATATTAATGGGTGCTATGGATAATGAAGCAAAGGAAAGATATTATTACAGATTAGTTGTCAATAGATATGAGAGCAATAATATGGGAACGTATTATGTTGATGATTTATATGCCGTAAGGGCAAAAAAAGAAGAGACATTTACGGCCGTAATGCCGACAAGGGTTACAGCTAACGCTGATGCCTCCAACATCTCTTCTAAATTGAATGTATCAGACTTTTTAAAAGCTGTCAAGGATTATTATGGCTTTGAATTGTCAAAAGATGTGAATGAAAAATTAGGATTGGATAGAGGAAAGTCAGATATAGAAGGGTTAATGTATCAGAAACGTTACAGTGAGCCAAGAACATACGAGGAAGCCCTAAAGCAGAACAAAGAGTATCGTGACATTATCAACAATCTTAAGTCACAGTTTGAGATCACAAAGGGACACAAGGTTGGTGCAAAGGGAATTAGCAGATTAACATCAAGACTGATTAGAGAGACTAACACAGCCATTGATAGAAATACATTATCAGAAAACCTTAATGAAGTGTTTAATACAGCAGTTAAGGAAGGCTTAAGTGTAGATGAAGTGGTAAGAGATTTAAAGTCAGTTGTATACACTGCACTTAATGACAGAAAAGAAAACTACAAGATAACGGACTATTCAAAGGGAATACTTGATGATGTTAGGACAACACCAATAAGGCTAAGTGAATCCCAGAAAGCTGAAATAGAGTACACAACAGGAATGACATATAATGATTGGCGTAAATCAATGTTTGGTAAGCTAAGAATTAATGAGAATGGAACAGCTCTTGACAGTATTTGGGGAGAGTTAAGTGCAAAATACCCGGCTACGTTTGACAGCGATACTAATTGGAGAGACCAGCCGGCAGTACTTATGAATATCATTGAAGATTTAAAGACAGATTATGAGAACGAATATGGATTTGACTTTGAAGATGCAGCAGATTACATAGCAGGAGAATTATTGGAAGAGTATAACACACTTCCGGAAGTTAAGACTTATGCTGACAGACAGAAGGAGAAGCTTAACGGACTGCAGGCTGAATACAATGATAAGGTGTCAAAATTAAGAAAACGTTATTCTGACAATTACAGGGAATATAAGAAAAAGCTTAGTCAGGAAGTACAGAAGTCAAAACAGGAATGGCGAGAAGAACAGAAGTACCGAGAAGAAAATCTTAAGATGAAGTATCAGGCAATGATTAAGCAGAGAGAAGCAAACATCCGCAATCGTGAAAACAGCGTATGGAATACAAGAGAAAAGGAAAAGGTTAGAAACAGTATCATTAGAAATGTTAAGAGCATTTCAAGGAAGATTGTAACACCAACCAACACAAATCATATTCCGGAAGGATTCAGACAGAAGACAGCAGAGTTCTGTAAGGAATTTCTGAAAGATACAAGTGTATTCTCATATGATGATTTAGACAGATTGAGAGTTGCTTATGAAGCTCTTGGAAGAAGCACAGAGGACACATATCTTCGTGGAAGTTATGATGAAGACATTGACAATATGCTGTACACATTGCGAGATACAATTAAGAATAAGCGCCTTGCACAGCTTACGAGAGTGGAACTTGAACAGGTAAAGGACATTACAGACCATTTCGCTTACATCATTAAGAATGAAAATGAGATTTTTACTAATGGTAAGAAAATGGAATACACAGAGTTAAGCAGGAAAGCCTTAAGGGAACTTTCATCAAAGAAAGAGAAAGTCTTTAAGCGAACAAAGAGCGGAACAGTTAACAGCTTTATGGATAAAGCGGGTAACTTTATGTATGACAATTACACACCAATCTATTTCTTTAAGGAACTTGGCCCAACATTTGAAAGTTTGTACACGGATGTTAGAAAAGGTCAGGACAAGTGGGGAAAGAACATAGCAAAGGCAGCAGATTACATACAGAATGCAAAAGAAGAATATGGCTATGACAAATGGGATAACAAGAAGTTGGGGCTTACAAGTGAGATTAAGTTAACAAGGGAACAGGCCATGTATCTCTATGCAACGGCAAAGAGAGAAAAGCTTAACAAACTGCAGAATGCTCACCATCTTAAAAAAGGTGGAATAATCTTCGAGGACAGAATTGTTAAGGAAGGAAAAGTCATTAACGCAGAGAAAACGCAGAAGATTTCCCATAAGGTAACAGATGGAGACTTAATTAAGATTGACAGCTTCCTGACGAAAGAGCAGAAAGCCTATGCAGACAAGATGGTTAAGTATCTGTCTAATGACATGGCAAGTCTTGGTAATGAAACATCAATGCAATTGTATGGAATTAAGAAATTTGGCGAAAGCTATTACTTCCCATACAAAGTTGCATCAAGTGAAATACAGACAACTGCTGATGGAAAGGCAAAGATTAATTCAACACTTAAAAGTCAGTCATTTACAAAGAGCACTGTTAAGGAAGCTAGGAATGCAGTTGTCATTGGAAACTTTACGGATGCAGTGGCAGAACACATTGATAGGATGTGTACATACAATGCACTTGCAGTGGCACAGGATAATATTAACCGTGTATATAACTACAGGGACATCATATGGGAAGAAGAAAAGCAGGTAGGAAGCGGAATGACAATAAAACAGGTGCTTGAAAGTGTTGGTGGTAAAAAGGCAGGAAACTATCTTGATATGTTCCTGTTAAGCATTAATGATGGAATTAAGGCAGACCCAACGGAAGGACTGGCTAATCAGTTAATAGGTTCGTTCAAGAAGGGAGCGGTATATGCGTCAGCTTCCGTAATGATCCAGCAGCCATCAGCCATTTGTAGAGCATTTGCATTGGTTAATCCAAAGTATTTTGCTGAAACAGTCTTTACAAAGCGAGATTGGGAAGAGTGTAAGAAATACAATGGTGTTGCAGTAGTAAAGGAACTTGGTGGATTTGATACAGGTGTCGGTCAGAGAACAATAGATTACATTACCGACAGAAAAGAAGAAAGCAAGTTTGGCAGGGCAATGTCAAAGGCAGACGACATTCTTGGAAGCCTTCCGGGTAAGATGGATGAATTAACGTGGTGTCATATCTGGAACGCTATTAAGGCAGAAACAGCAGACAAGTACAATCTTAAGGGTGAAGAGTTACTTAATAAGGCATCTGAAAGATTTGACGAGGTTATTAATTTATCGCAGGTGTACGATTCAGTATTGGCAAAGAGTGTTAACATGAATTCTAAGTCAGCATTGATGAAGAGTGCTACAGCATTTATGGCAGAGCCAACAGTCACTTGGAATATGTTTACAGATGCATTAAGAAGCAAGAAAAAAGGTTACATTACAAAGGCAATGTCAGCAATAATCCTACAGACAGTTGTTAATGCAGGGTTAAAAGCGTTGATACAGGCGGCAAGAAACAGTAATGATGATGATAAGGATAAGTCTTACGTGGAGAAGTATGTTAAGGCATTCAGTGGTGACGTATTTGGAACATACGGACTGACAGGAGATTTAAGCCCGTTAACTTGGATTCCTTTTGTTAAGGATGTTGTTAACATATTTGAAGGCTATGACGTTGAAAGGGCAGACATGACGTTGATATCTGACGTGGCAGATGCATACAAAAAGGTATCAAAGGCATATTTTGGAGACGGAGACGTTGAATCAAAGGTTGATGCAGGAGAGGAAATGGCGCAGTCATTGGCTGCATTCTTTGGTATTCCACTTAAGAACGTGCTTAGAGATTACAATGCAACCAAGAATCTGTTTAATGATGTTATTAATAAGAACATGACATCAACAAAGCAGGTGGGTAAGGCGTTTATGGAAGGCATGGGCTTTGAGTATTCTAACAAGAAATACATTAATGAGTACATTAGCACCGGAGACAGAACAACAATTAAGGATATTGAAGATAACAAACGTAAGGAACTGAAAGAAAAATATCCTTTGTATTCTGATAAGCAGATTGAAGCCAAGGTGAATGCATATGTGAAATCACAGATTACAAGTCAGATTAAGAGCAGGTATCTTGATGGTGACGAAAAGGAAAAGGCTGAAATCATTGACTTTATGAAGAAAAGCAAGTTGTATCTGAATAACAAGAAAAAGGATGAATCGAGAAAGACGGTAAGAGAATGGGAAGTAAGCAGACTTAAGGATGAATACATTCAGGCAGATTCCCAGAAGACAAGAAGGGAGATAAGAACAAAACTGTGGAACACAGGAAAGTGGAAAAACAAAAAATTATTTAACAAAACGCTTAAGTCTTGGATAAGTGATTAGCTTAAGGGGGGATAGAATTCCCCCCTATTTTGTTGCTATGCTTTTTTCAGTGGAGGACCGATATATGATGTATTATGATTTACTTCTTGATGTTGACTTGTCAGGCTGTAGAAAACAGTTACAGATAAAGAAGGGAGAAGTTGATTCAAGAACAATAAGAATAGAATTATGCAGGGGAACATTCCCGGTAGTGTTAGATCCAAAGAGACATTGGGCAATGATTAAGGGAATTAAGGCAGACAAGACAGTCTTGGTTAATCCGGGAAAAATTACAAACGAGGGAAAGATAGAGTATGCACTGGGAAGTCAGGACGCAGCAGCAGTTGGAAACAGTTGGTATGAGGTAATGGTAATCGATACTGATGGAGAAAACCCAAGGGTTCTTTATTCTGCACAGTGGAAGATTGAAGTCGGTGAGGAACTGGTTGAAGATGGAAAGATTACCTCAACAAACGAGTATGGGGCATTAACAGCAGCGATAAAAAAAATAGACGATTCAATTCACGTTCTTGCAAGGTTTTCAGAAGGGAAAAAGGAACTTTCAACAAGTAATGGAGCAACAGCATATGAAGAAGTTCTTAACGTAAAGAATAATCCCGGATTACAGGTTTTAATAACTGATACAAATGCAAAGAACTTGAATGCAGGATATTATACAGAAAAAGATGGGAAGAAAACATTAATTGCCAGTACAGATGAAGTACCTTATTTGATCCCATATGATAGCTCTGACGATTCGGTAGGCTTTTGGATTAATGGATCGGGAACAATTGAAATTACATATGCGATAGTTCAGCGAATGACCATAGATGAATATGCCAGGTATATGTTTAAAGAAGTTAGTACCAAGGCTGAAAAACTAATAGAAGATGGTTTTATGCTTGAAATCGAACAGGGTGGTGAAGTGGTTCAAATTAATCTTAAGGATTACATTAGGAAAATCAATGGAAAAATTGATGAACAAATACAGGAAATGGAGAAAACAAAGGATTCAGCAATAAAGCAGATTGATAGTACTGTAAATGAAGCAGTAAGTAATGTTGAAAATGCAAAGAATGTGGCAATGTCACTGTTTTATCATAATGAACAGACTGTAAAAACAAGTAGTGCAACACCACCAATTGAAGTTAATGCACCATATGTGAGGGTAAAGGTATCATCATCCAACGCTAGAATTGAATTCCAGAACGAGTATCAGCAAACGATTAATAAGGAATTTTATTCAGGAAGCATTGATGAAATCATAGATTTGAGCAAATATGGAATAACAGAATATGATGTTAAATACATTAGAATTTTTACAAACAATGCCAGCACGGCAGAAGTAACATGTCTGGGAAGTGCGATAGCAGAGATATACATAATAGAGCAGGAACATCTAAAGTATGTCGTCAATAAAATAGCTGAGTTTGACCAGAAGAGAGTAGACAGCATAGAAGAAATAAATTCTTTGACAGAAGCAAAAAGCAATGACATAGCAACACTTACAACTGCAAAGATGGAAGACATAGCTAATGTTACGAATGCAAAGCTTGAAGATATTAACAATACAGCATCTGCGCAGATTGGTAACATTAATAATGTAGCAAATCAGAATACAAAATCAGGTATAGAAGCAGTTAATGCCGCTGCAAATGCACAGATAGGTGGAATTCACACAGTTGCAGATGCACAGAAAACAGGAATTACTCAAACGGCACAAGGAAAGATTATAAATATTAACGACATAGCTACAAGTCAGATTAGTGCCATTAATAAAACTGCGCAGGCGCAGGCTCAGGCCATTGAAAAGCAAGGCAATGAAATATTGGAAGAAATCACAGGAACAGGAAGCAAGAATGCCATTTTTACCGTAGAGGATGGAGCATTATGTGTAATACAGCGTGATGAGAGTGAGGTGTAATATATGGAAAAAATAACAAAACTTCCTTTATTGGATGAAACAGGCAAGAAAATTGTACAGGAGTTAAATGATTTAAAAGCGTATACAGCTGCATATATGGATGGTAGCGATGGAATGTTTTTATCTTTTATTATGGATGGTCCCCCAGAAGAATTATCAAACAATAATATTAAAAATGTCAGAAGCTATGCATTTTACAGTCGATTTAATTTAACTGCTATAGATTTACCAAATGCAATAAGTGTCGGAGAAGGCGCATTTTGGGATTGTAAATCTTTAACATTAATTAATCTACCTAAGGTTATAAGTATTGGGAACTCGGCATTTAGAGGGTGTCCAGCAACAATTATGAATTTACAAAGCGTTACAACTATTGATGATTACGTATTTTGTAATTGTCCGAATTTGGTTATAGTTGATTTTCTACCAAATGCAATAAGTATTGGTAATGGTGCATTTGTAAATTGTTCAGCCTTAGCTACTGTAAATTTACCAAAAGTAACAAGTATCGGCTTCAATACATTTGAAAATTGTTCAGCCTTAATTACTGTAAATTTACCAAAAGTAACAAG
>OBKD01000060.1_pt1 | contig 36824 bp, 59 predicted proteins | sample 1481601 | NCBI WGS metagenome assembly OBKD01 (sample SAMN02044695, study PRJEB22538) | human gut metagenome
AATGCTGGTAGACCTGAATGAGAATCTTCAGGATGGTCTGGCTCTCGGCTCAATTATCTTAAAACCTCTCCCTAATGGCAATTTTGAATTTGTCACTGCAGATAAGTTTATCCCTATCAGATTTGATGACAATGGAAAACCTTGTGACTGCGCATTTCTGACTGTAAAAAGAATCGGTGAGAACAGATATTATACAAAACTCGAACGTCACAGAGTTGAGAATGGCGGCCTGCTTATCGAGAACACGGCCTTTTACAGTCAGGACAAGAGTGATATCGGTATGAGGGTTGCTCTCGAAGAAGTACCTGAATGGAAAGACTTACCGCCATCCATATTTTACCCTGGCATGAATAAAATTGATTTTGGATATTACCGTAATCCTTTGAAAAACCATATAGATGGTTCATCTTGCGGTGTATCTATTTTTGATGATGCCATAGACCGTATTCGGGAAGCAGATCAGCAGGCAGCGCGTCTGAAATGGGAATATGAATCAGGTGAACGTGCGATTCATGTAGATCAGCGAGCGTTATCCACTCAAAACGGACGTCCAGTGATGGGCAAGCTTAATCACCGGCTTTACAGAGGCCTCAAGCTTGACGCCGGCAAAGATACCGATCTGCTGAAAGAGTACTCCCCTGAGATGAGGGATGAAGCTTACCAGAGAGGTCTTGAAAAGATTCTTAGGCAGATTGAGTTTATTGTTGGCCTTGCATACGGAGATCTTTCAGATGTGCAGCAGGTTGAAAAGACAGCTACTGAAATCAAAGTATCAAAGCAGCGCAAGTACAACAGAGTCAATGCAATTCAGTCAAAGCTGGAATCGTGCCTGTCAGATTTTGTTGATGGCCTAGCATTTTGGAATGGGCTCTATACATCTGGCTATGAATTTTCCTGTACATTCAATGACAGTATTCTGACAGATGAGGAAACCGAGCGGCAGCAGGACCGTTCAGACATGGCAGCAGGCGTTATGACGAAGCTGGAATATCGTATGAAATGGTATAACGAGACCGAGGAAGAAGCAAAGAAACATATTGTTGAGGATGAAAGCGTGGTTGAGTAATGAAACCATCAGAACTTGAAAAGCTACCGCTTCGGATGGAACAGCTCTATCGTGAAATCGGTGAGCTGATGATGGAAGATGTGGTCAGACGAATTCGAAAGACCGGAAAGATTACATCCACAGCAGATTATCAGATTCAAAGGCTGATTCTTCTGGGAGCTACATCACAGGAGATTGAGCGGGAGATTCAGAAGCGGTTAGATCTGGCATATGAACAGCTCTGGAAGATGTATGACGATGTCATTGACTGGGAATATGTCAGAAACCGTGACATCTATGAGCAGATCAACAGTGATTTCATCCCTTGGGAGGACAATTATCAGCTACAGCAGATTACAAAAGCCATCATGGATAATGCTCTGTTGGATTTGAAGAATATCACCCGGAGCATGGGGTTTGCAATCCATACGTCTTCTGGATTACAGTTCACACCAATGGCTGCGTTTTATCAGCAGTATCTGGATCAGGCATTGATGAGCATCGTCTCTGGCGCTACAGATTACACCACAGCCCTCAGGAAGTGCGTGGTCATGATGACAAACAGTGGCATCCGGACGGTTGATTATGCATCTGGACACAGTAACCGAATTGATGTGGCAGCCAGAAGGGCAGTTATGACAGGACTCAGTCAGGTCACTGGCCAAGTCACTGATTATCATGCTAAAAATCTGGGGATTGACACTTATGAGGTTGCCTGGCATGCCGGTGCAAGAAATACTGGAAGCGGATATTTCAATCATCAGAGCTGGCAGGGTAAGGTTTATACAACACAGCAGCTGCATGATGTCTGCGGGCTTGGTGAAGGTGGCGGCCTCCTTGGATGGAACTGTTATCACGAATATTACCTGTTCTTTCCGGGGCATTCTGAAAGGAACTGGTCAGATGAATGGCTTGAGAACATGAACACGGCTGAGAATACTCCGAGAGAGTACAACGGCAAGTGGTATGACATGTACCAGGCAACACAAAAGCAGCGCTCAATGGAAACAGCCATGAGGGCACAGCGTCAGAAAGTCCGGCTTCTGCAGAAAGGTGAAGCTGATAAGGATGTTATCCTGAATGAACGTATCAAGTATAATGGACAGTTGTATGAGTACACTAAGTTTTCTAATAAGATGAATCTGAAGATGCAGAAACAGCGGATTTATCAGGATGGACTTGGTGCTGTTGGTATCAGAGGAAAGACGCCGCCTTTAAGAAAAAGCTATAAAAATAAGCACTCATCTGGTATAATAAGGGTGGAGAGAACATCTTTAACGGCTGAACCAAATTCGACTACAGAAGTTGTGAACAAAAAAGGCGGAATTGACAGGAATTATTATGATTCAGCTGGAAAACAGTATAAACAGATAAGCAACAATGACCATGGCAATCCAAAGCAGCACCCATATGGCAAGAATGGAGAACATGCACATGATTACATATATGGGGATGATGGAAAGCTGAAATCCCGTCCAGCAAGAGAGTTGACGGAGGCAGAGAGAAAGGAGAATGAGGATATCTTATGAGTTTGAATGAAATTAAAGATTATATTTCGAGCCTGTGCTCTCATTTGACTTTTGATTTTCATGGAAAGTCATGCGGTATTGACCCGATATCATCTGACCATTTTGATATGTGGTATGGTGATAATGCAATTACGGTGACATCCATTGAAGATGTTATGAAACAGCCGTTCTTTGATGGGCAGAGCTTACAGGATATTGTTGATAAAATTGAAATTTGAGGATGATGAGAATGAATCCATACGAAATGAATGACATGATGAAACGGTTAAGGAATGGTGAGAAAGAACCATGTCCAATTTGTAAAAAGGGTATTATGATTCCTGTCGGTGATTATAAAATTACTCATTGCTTTTATTGTAGTAACTGCAAAGAAAAACTAAATATCAATTAATACCATCAGTCAGAAATGATTGATGGTATTTTTATACTCATTTTTAAGAAAGGACAGGGTGAAAAATATGATTATCACAGGAATGGCACACTTTGAGAGCGTTGCACGGAAAAAACTCGTTGAATGGTATCACAAGAACAGACCGGAGGTTCAGATTGACCTCAGAAATGTATTCGTGGTATGGTCCTGTAAAACACTGCAGAATTATAAATGCCTGGCGTCTACTACAGTGAGCGGCGACGGTATTTATGCTGAGTACACCTACAACGGGGACAAGCAGGAACTTTATGAGGATGTATACGGTAAAATAACCAATACATGTCATACAGAAGAATAGGAGGTATAAATCTATGAAGAAATTGTTTATTTCACAGCCAATGAAAGGAAAGTCTGATGCAGACATATTGGCAGAACGCAAGAAAGCAATCAAGAGCGCAGAAGACATGATTGGAGAGCCGGTAGAGGTTATTGATTCGTTCTTCCAGGAAGCACCGGTTGACGCCAAGCCGCTCTGGTTTCTTGGAAAGTCCCTGGAATTACTGGCAGGAGCAGATGTAGCATATTTTGCTCCTGGATGGGAAGAAGCCAGAGGATGCAAGATTGAGCACACCTGTGCTGTCGAGTATGGGATTGATCGAATTGAACCGTAGAAAGGCGGTGATCCGCATATCTCCCTGGCTGGGTCATAGCTGGCCTTTGGCAGCAGGCGTTAAAGAACTGCTCATCCCATACCGTTGAAAGAACGGTCAATAAATTATTTCAGGAGGAGTGCAGCATGAAAAATATTTACGATATCTTAAAAGAATTTGGGCTTGAAGTACCGGCAGAGAAAAAAGTTGATTTCGACAAGCTTTGGAAAGAAAATTACCGGACAAAATCCGAGTATGACAATGCAGTTACCAAAAGAGATGAATATAAAACATCTCTGGATGATGTAAATGCAAAACTGAAAGAATTTGAAGGTGTTGATGTGAATGACCTTAAAGGTCAGATTTCAAAACTTCAGGACGATATTGCGGCAAAAGATGCTGAATATGCCCGAAGGGAAACAGAGCGCCAGTTCAATGATTCTCTGGACAAGGCAATTACAGAAATTGGCGGCAGAAATACAAAAGCTGTCCGTGCATTGCTCGATGTCGAGACTTTAATGCAGTCTAAAAATCAAACAGAGGATATCAAAAAAGCATTGGAAGCTGCAAAGGCATCTGATGCTTATTTATTTGGTTCAAATGAACCGGTTAATAATCCGGTACTTCCAGGCGGCGGAGATATTGGCGGAGACGATATGTCGGCCATCCGGGCAGCTATGGGTTTGCCGGATAAGAAATAATGAATGGAGGGCTAATGTAAATGGCTAATGCTATTGCTTTAAGAAAACAGTATTCCACACTGCTGGATGAGGTGTATAAATTATCATCTTTAACATCCGTACTGGATGGTCCTAATGATCTGGTGCGAGAAGGAGCCAATGCCAACGAGATCCTGATTCCAAAGATGTCCATGCAGGGACTGGCGAATTACAGCAAACAGACTGGTTATGTCGATGGTGACGTTACTCTGGAATATGAAACAAAGAAATGTACATATGACAGAGGCCGTATGTTTTCGGTTGACGCTATGGATAATATTGAGTCCGCAGGTATTGCCTTTGGCAGATTATCCGGTGAATTCCTCAGAACAAAAGTTGTTCCAGAGCTGGATGCATGGAGACTGGCATCTTATGCGCAGATTGATGGTGTAACAACAGTAAGCGCAAGCCTGGCAGATGGTAAAGGTGCTCTGGCTGCTTTAAGAGCTGCCCGTGGAAAGATTGAAAACGCAGAGGCTAACCTGGCTACATGCTATTTGTTTATTGATCCAACCGTTTATGGAATGATTGAAGATCTCGACACGACTGCATCGAAAAAAGCCATTGAAGGTTTTGCAGGTGTAATCAAAGTTCCAGCAGGCAGATTTTACAGCAAAGTAGACCTTGCAGCGAATGGAGCCGGCGGCTATTCAAAAAATGCCAAAGGGCTTGCCATGAACTTCCTGATTGTTGATAAACAGGCAGCTATTCAGTTCCAGAAACACACAGTTTCAAAGATTATCACTCCTGATCAGAATCAGAGCGCCGATGCATGGAAGTTTGGCTATCGTACGGTTGGTATTGCTGAATGCAAAGACAACAAGAAAGACGGTATCTATGTACATACAGTTGCGAGTGCTTAAATAATTGTCTATGAATAGTTATGTTGATTATGAATTTTATGTAATGCAATATTGCGGCGAGATGGAACAGGATGATTTTTCAAGAACTGTTATCAAGGCAAGCGCACACGTCCGGAAGATTACTTTCGGACGTGCTGATAACTATACAGATGATGATTCCGTTAAATTTGCGACCTGCGCTATATGCGATGTGATAGCAGCGCATCAAAAGCGTCTTGAGATTCATAATGGCATGGATGTGACTTCTGAAAATACAGATGGTTATATAGTGGCGTATGCGCAAGAGCGATCGAGCGGTGAGAGCTTAGAAGAACTGTTGAACAGAAAAATATATCAGGCCGCTGAAGTTTATCTTCTGCCAACCGGTCTGTTGAACTGGGGGATTAACGATGCTGACGAATGGTGATATCACAATCTATAACAGGGAATACAATTCGCAGACCCGTCTGGATGTCTGGCACAGGACGGTGATAAAAAACGTCTGGCGGCATGCTGATAACAAAGTGGCCCAGACAGATTCCGGATTAAAGAGCAGCGATGCTTTTAAGATTCGGATTCCAAAAGCTTCCCCGGACAAACCTTATCTTGATCCAGAGAGTTATGCTGCAACTGAAAATAAAGATAAGTACTGGACTATCCAGGAGGATGATATTGTTGTCTTAAGCGCATGTAAGCAGGATATTTCAAAGCCGTCTGATCTGAAGGAAAAGCACATCCGATATGCGAAGATTGCGTCCTGGTCAAATAATAATGTTGGCTCACAGCCGCACTGGCGGATTGGAGGCATCTGATGGGCAAGGTCTTCACGATAGAGACACCCAGAGGACGTATTATTGAGGCGAAGACACCAAAGGGTAAAATCACAGCGAAGCTTGAATGGAATGAGGGCTTTAGTGCCAGAAAAGAAGGTGACTTCGAACGGGCACAAGTCTTTGTTGATTCTGAATGCCTGCGTAAAATGAACCCTCTGACACCACGACTGACCGGGGCCATGATTAAATCCGGCACACTGGGGACTGCTCTCGGAACTGGACAGATTAATTATCTGACGCCGTATGCCAGACGGCAATATTATGAGAACAGAGGTCAGGGACAACGTGGCCGACTCTGGTTTGAGCGAATGAAATCCCAGCATGCCAACCAGATCATGAAGGAGGCGAACCAGATTGCCGCAGGAAAATAACACAATCATCGCTGCTATCAGGGAATACATTATGACCTGTCCATTTCTGCATGGCGGGGCAGTCAACATTGGCTATCTCGGGGACCGTATAGAGTATTCTATTGATGTCCTTCCAATGACGCCTATTGTCAAAAAATATGTTGGAGGAGGATGCTTAAAACAAATTGGCTTTACTCTGACCAGCAAAGAAGCTTTTGACGGCGATGCCCGAACAGCTTTGGACAGCAGCGGTTTTTATGAAGATTTTGAGAGATGGATTGAAAAGAATGAGCGGTATGAAGTATATCCGAAACTTCCTGAAGGGCTTGAACCTTTCTTGATTGAAGTTACAACATGCGGATATATCTTTGATGTCGAAACCGACATGGCCAGATATCAGATTCAGTGCCGCCTTGTATATGAACAGGAGGATTAAAATGCCTAAAGGTAAATTAGTAAAGCGCCATCAGAAGGTGGCTTTTTATGGCGTTCCGGATGGTTCCGGAAGTAAAGTTACGTATACCAGAATGACAGGCTTTACAAGCCTGAGTACATCCAGAAACCCAAAAGAATATTCCAGACAGTATGTGGACGAAGCTTTTGAAGAATCCGATGTAACCGGCTACAGCCCGTCTATGAGCTATGCATTTGATCAGCATGCCGGCAATGCCGTCCATGACGATATCGTAAAGATCACAGATGAGGAATTGACTGGCGAAGATGCTGTGAGAGAGATTGTTCTGGTGGACCTTACCAGCGCAGCATCCGGAAATGGTTATTCTGCAAGAAAAAGAAGCTTTTCCGTGATCCCGGATTCTGAAGGTGACAGCACGGATGCCTATACGTATTCCGGTTCCTTTAAAACAAAAGGAAGCAGCGTAAAGGGTACAGCGACACTGGATGAATCAGCCGGTACATTAACATTTGCATAAGGAGAGAATATATGAGTCAGGTATGGGAATACAATGGTCAGCAGTTTGAATTTGATATCATGGTTAAAGACGATGCGGTACGTTATGAAGAGGCAATTGAAAAGGTTGAAGAAAAGGCAAAGCAGATCAATACAATCACGGGTATGAGTAATATCATCCAGTTTCAGTGTGATGCATTCTATGCATTTTTTGATGATGTGCTCGGTGCAGGTGCATCCGATAAGCTGTTTAAGAAATCTTACAACTTGAGGGAATGCAGTGAGGCTTATTACGATTCGTTCATTCCTTATGTGAAAAAACAGAGCAATGACTATAATAACTACTGCAAAGCAGCCGGTCAGGCTGCTCCTGCTCAGCCAAACCGTGCACAGCGCCGCCACAATAAGAAGAAAAGATGAAACTCTATGAACGATATCCACAGTCTGTGACTGTGTGTGGAAAATCGTATCCGATTGAAACAGATTTCCGGAGATGGATTGAGTTTTATGACCTTGCTATCCAACAGGGGAATGAAGAGGAGCGGGTTAAAAAGATGCTGGCTCTGTATAAGGGCCGGCTGCCGAATGACTTTAAAGCAGCCATTGATGCCTTGTGTGAATTTTACGCTGCAGGACATATGAAATCTGATGATGACGAGCCGAGGAGAGGAATGCCAAACTATGATTTTGAGTTTGATCAGGATTTCTTTGTGTCCGGGTTCCGTGAGAATTACGGCATTTCCCTTCTGCAAGTGGATTACATGCACTGGTGGGAATTTCTGGCACTTTTCCGTGGCATGAATGCTAATGCAGAGCTGAAACAACGGATGCAGTTGAGGTCGATTGATACCGGTCAGATCAAGGATCCGAAAGAACGAGCGCGTATCCGGCATGCACAGATGGCCATTGCAATCCCTCTTCCGGAAATGGATGATGAAGCGATAGGCGATGCATTTGCATCGGTGTTTTAATGGAGAAAAAGATTGAAAATGAAAGAGAATGGTATGAATGCCCGAACTGTGGCCAGAAGCTATTAATTTATAACAGCAGAGCCCATGCAAGAGGCATTTTTCTTTTGTGTAAGAAATGTAAAAAAGAAGTCGAAATCAAAATAAAATAATGGAGGAACATTAGTGAGCCGTTGAGCCGTGTTATCCAGAAAGGAGGAAACATGGCAGACGGCTATTTGAATTTTGACACAAAAATAAATACATCTGGGTTTAATGCAGGACTTAAATCTGTCGGAACAGTAGCTGCAGGAGCATTGGCCGGCATCACAGGAGCTCTTGGCGGTGCAGCTGCGTATGCAATAAAAGTTGGTTCTGAATTTGAGGCCGGCATGTCTGAGGTTGGTGCGATCTCTCAGGCATCCAGCGCTGATCTGGAAAAGCTGTCTGAGAAAGCCAAGGAAATGGGCGCCAAGACAAAGTTCTCAGCAACCGAGGCGGCAAGCGGGCTGAAGTATATGGCCATGGCCGGCTGGAAAACTGATGACATGCTGAATGGCCTTGAAGGCATCATGAATCTTGCTGCAGCCGCAGGAGAAGATCTGGCAACGACCAGTGATATTGTCACCGATGCTCTGACGGCTTTTGGGCTGCAGGCGTCTGATTCAACTCACTTTGCGGACGTACTTGCCCAGGCATCATCCAACGCCAATACCAACGTGTCCATGATGGGCGAGACGTTTAAGTATGTGGCGCCTGTGGCCGGGGCAATGGGCTATTCTATTGAGGATTGTGCAACAGCTATCGGTATCATGGCCAACAGTGGTATCAAAGCAGGACAGGCTGGTACTTCTTTAAGAGCGATGCTTTCGAAGATGGCAAAACCAACGGATGAAGCAGAAGCGGCCATGAAACGTCTTGGTGTTTCTTTGACGGATTCTGGCGGAAATATGAAATCCCTGGATGAACTGATGGGAGATTTGCGAACAGGTTTTGCTGGACTGACTGAAGCTGAACAGATTGAGGCAGCCACTTCTATTGCCGGCCAGGAAGCAATGTCCGGGTTGCTGGCTATCGTCAATGCATCCGATGACGATTTCAATAAGCTGAAGTCTTCTATCGAAAACTGCGATGGTGCTTCAGCGAAAATGGCTGAAACCGTGCAGGATAATCTGAAAGGTAATATTGATCAGCTTAAATCAGCGACAGAAAGTCTTGGGATAGCAGTTTATGAATCTATGCAGAAGCCGCTCAGCCAGGCGGCCAAACAGGCGACAAAATACGTCAGCCAGATGGTAGACGCTTTCAAAAATGGCGGCACCAGCGAACTGATTGAGGCCGGTTCGAACATTATCGCAGATGTTGCAGTTGGCGTTGCAAAGCAATTGCCAAAGCTGATTTCGCTGGTTGCCAGCACTGTTCAGTCATTGGTGGTAAACCTGAATAAGCAGCTGCCGCAGCTGATATCTGCAGGTAAGGATATCATCGTGTCTCTGTATAATGGCGCGGTTCAGATTCTGCCATCATTGCTATCACTGGCATACAACATTGTCACATCCCTGGCGGAAGAGATTGCCGCTGATGCACCGCTTCTGGTGGAATATGGCATTGAAATGCTCGGACAGCTCGGCGCCGGTCTGCAGGAGGCAATCCCGGAATTCCTGTCAAATGCACTGCCATTATTAGAGCAGTTTTCAGCATCCCTGCTTGAAAATATCGGTCTGCTGGTAGATGCCGGTATTCAGTTTATCTACAACATTGTGGATGGTTTGGTAGCAGCACTTCCGGATTTGATTGCCTATGGTCCTACAATCATCACGAATCTGGCGAACATCATTAACCAGAATGTTCCAAAGCTGATTATCGCTGGGGCAAGCATTATTCTGAGGTTGATTGAGGGCATTATCGCAAATATTCCAAACCTGATCGCGCATTTCCCTGAGATGGTGAAAGCCATCATTGCTGTCATCGGTGCGGTGAACTGGGTTGGCCTTGGCAAGACGATTATTACTGGCATTTCGAAAGGTATTGCTAATCTGGCGAAAAATATTCCTACAGCTCTTAAAAATATTGCCACAAAGGCATTTACTGGTTTTAAGTCAACGAACTGGTCATCTCTTGGCCATGATTTGATTACGAAGATAGGAAGCGGTGTTTCAGGGCTAGCAACTAAGATTCCATCTGCCCTAAAATCAATCGGCAGCACAGCAATGACCGCATTTAAGAGTCTTGACTGGTGGTCTGTTGGAAAAAATATTGTTATGGGTATTGCCTCTGGTATCTCCGGAGCAGCTGGTGCCATCGCAGATGCTGCCAAACAGGCCGCAAAGAATGCATTAGCTTCCGCCAAGAAATTCCTTGGTATTGCCTCCCCATCCAAACGAGCTCGAAAAGAAATCGGCCAGATGTATGGCCGGGGTCTTGAGTTAGGTATCTTAGACGAGAAGGACAAAGTTGGCAAGGCATCTGAACTGTTAGCCAACAGTGCTGTCAAGGAAATTGAAACACCGGATTATACGGCCATTGCAGCTATGGCAAGAAATAAAGTTACAGCAGCAACCGTGACAATGGGGCAGGAGTATATCAATTCTGTCAGTGGTTCTGGCCATGGCTCTGATCAGCCAGAACAGATCGATTACGATAAGTTAGAGGCCGTGTTCCTGCGGGCACTTAACAAGACCAATGACCGTCCTGTTGTTTTGAACGGACGACAGCTCAGCAGGGCATTGAAAGAGGAAGGATTTGTAACAACATGATAATTAGATATGTTAACAGCAAAGGCAAGGAGGTCAACCTGAATAAAGGACCTTACCGGATGCTTATCTCAGACATCCTTAATTATGAATGGGAAGTCATAAAGGATGATGATACAATATCCGGATTTAAGCGAACGCTGTCTCAACGCAAACTGAATATCGATGTATTGAAAAAAGGTGACCAGAATGCTCGTATGCTGATCAACAATCTGACAGATATTTTTGATGTGGACATCGTGAATAAAATGCCTGGCAAACTGTATCTGGATGACTGGTATCTGCCGTGCTACATCTATTCCTCTGACAAGGAACGTTGGGAAACGGCACGGATTATTTCATGTACATTTGGTATTATCACAGACCATCCAGCGTGGATTTATGAGCAATCCATGTCAATTCAGCCTTTGGATGAATCCACTAAAGCAATCTCTGATGCAAAAGGTTATCCGTATGGCTATACATACAGTTATCCCATCAGCCAGACCGCAGTCCGATTTTCAGTTGATCATTATACGGACAGCGATTTCCGGATGATTATCTATGGACCGGCTGCAGATATCAATATCACGATAGCCGGCCATCCTTACATCGTCCATTACCAGGTCGAAGCTGGTGAGTATCTGACTATCGACAGCAAGGAAACGCAATCGGCGGACAGGAGAATTTTCTTAACGAAAAATAACGGTGAGAAAGTCAATGTGTTCAACTATCGTGACTCGGAGTATTCGGCATTGCAGAAGATACCTGCAGGCGAACTGACGATAGATTACAGCAGGCTGTACGGAATTGATCTGACACTGTATTTGGAGAGGAGTGAACCGAAATGGATCTGATTTTATTTGATAAGGATTTTCATGAAATTGGACCGGCAAAGCTGGAAGTTGATTTTGAAGTCGGTGACAGCTCTACATCAAATGATTTTGAAATCACGACTGCATTGACGGATTTTTACGGTTTTTACATCCCAGGCACAGAGGTGGGCGGCATTGTTGAGTGCCAGACCAGCATATCCAACAGCGTTACAAAAACCTTGAAAGGATGGAGCTGGCGTGGCCTTCTTTCTCAGTGGATCATTTCGCCGCCGTCCGGGAGTGATTACAGGATCGTATCCGGGGAGGCAAATGCAATTATCCGGGAATTGATGAATGACTGCCTGGGCGGTTTTTTTACAGTTCCGGAAGAGGATAGTGGTCTCACAATCAGTAATTATCAATTCAAGCTCTACACGTCCATGCTGGAAGGGTTGATGGATATGCTGGCTGAATATGATTACCGTCTGGATATTTATGCAAAGAAAACTTATCCGGGCGGCGAGGTTAAGCTTTACTGCAGGGCACTGCCAATCACAAAGCTTGAAGGTGAATACAATAACGATGTTGGCCTGACATTGACATTTACTGACAACCGGATGGGCATCAACCATCTGATTTGCATGGGCAAAGGAGCGCTGCAGGAGCGACAGCGGGTTGATTTCTACATCGGTAAATCCGGAAATGTGACAAGAACACAATACTATAAAGGCCTGGCAGAGCGTCAGGCTTATTATAATTACTCTTCTGCGGAGTCCTATTTGGAATTGCAAAAATCCGGAGCGGAGAAGCTTCGGGAGCTTGCCAGCAGCAAGAAGCTCCGGATAGATGCAGAGAGCGTTGATTTGAATGTTGGGGATGTTGTTGTTGGCCGATACAGAGAAACAGGATTGGTTGTAGAAGCTCCAATCAACAAGAAGATCTATCGAATCTCAAACGGGCGTATGACCATTGAATACGGAATTAAGGAGGAGACATAAATGGCAGTATTACTGAATGGAGACGGATACCAGGGTATCACGGCCCAGGAGGATGCGGACCTGTACACAGGCCTTGCCGGATCCGGGCGGTTGATGCTGAATGTTGGCCGGAAAATGGCATGTGAAATAGTGGACAACAACACAGTTCGTATCTATGATGGCGAACTGATCAGCAAGGGGCGACGTATCCATATCGATGCCGGTACCTGGGATGATTTTACGATTCCAACAGGAAGCCAGGGAGAAATCAAGTATTTTACCTTGGGTTACAGGTTATACAATGACGGTGGCAAACAGAAATGCCAGGCTACTTTAAAAACAGATAGCAGGTCAACAATTTATACGGAAAACGATCTGCGGGACGGCGACTCAGAGACGTATATATCTGTTTACAGGATCAAACAGGAAGGTTTAAATCTGACGGATATTGAAGCGCTGTACACAAGTATTGAAGGCTTGGAAGAGATATTGGAACAATTAACCGTGCTCAGTGCAAGTCAGAGTATTCTTTGGAGTGGAACTGTCTGGCCGAGTGACAGCCAGACAGCTTCTTTCTCGGGAAGGGTATCAGAACAGAAAAACGGAATCGTGCTTGTATGGAGCAGATACGCAGATGGTGAAGGAGCGAAAGATGACCAGTTTATTTCCTGCTTTGTTCCGAAAAAACTTGTAGCTCAGAAGGAAGGAAAGGGACATACCTTTACGCTGTTTGCAAACTCTTTTTCGAATGTATCAAGTAAGTATGTATATATCAGTGACAATCGTTTAACTGGACATACGAACAACACTGCGGCAGGATCAGGAGCTTGTTCGATTAAGTACAACAACAAGTATTTCTGTCTCCGGTATGTCATCGGAGTTTAGGAGGTGTACGTATGAGAAGCCTTAATTTCATTGCCGTTGGGCAGAATCTGCAGAAAGACCCTACCTGTGATTTTACTGGCATTGTAAAAGGCAGCAAGGGATATCTGCAGGCACATTTTAGTTTTGATGATGAGTGGAGCGGCTGCGGAAAAGTGGCCGTTTTTACGCGTCTGGGCAAAGAATACCCGGTAAAATTATCTGCAGATACCTGTACGATTCCGGAAGAAGCCCTGCAATATAGCCGATTCAACGTGCATGTTATTGGTGTGCGGGACGGCTTCAGAATCCAGACAAATGATCTCAAGATTGAACAGGAGGGATAAGATGGCAACAACAGAAGAACTGGAAAAAGAGATATTGGCAGAAATGGCTGCTGATCCGGTGGCTTATGCTGCAGGACCGGTGAATGATGTCATCACGATTGATGGAGAATCAAGGGTGATCAGTGTGCCGGCTTCTGAGATTCTTTTTGGTGTCGAGACAGATAAGGACGTTGAACGGAAGCATTTCAGATGCCCTAGAGTAGTGGGAGATGGTATTGACCTGTCAAAACACCAGATCTATATCAGTTATATCACATCAGATAGCACAGGAAAGTCATTCTCGGGTGATTCCAACTTATACCTCTGCGAAGATGTGGCCATTGATGGCGATGATATTACCTTCTCCTGGCAGTTATCCGGCAATGTATTTGCCAGTGCAGGGTTTATTGCCTTTAAGGTATTGGCTGCTAAAACAGACGGCGAGAACGTGCAGACAAGGTGGAACACAGTGCCGGCGGTTGGAACCGTGTTGATGACTGTCCCTGATGGAATGGATATCTCTGAAACATATCCGGATATCGTGACGCAGCTTCTTGAACGGATGGAAAGTGTTGAAAAGATTGCTACAGAAGAGGCTATGCAGGGGTATGTTAACACGTACCTTGAAGCTCATCCGGCAGAGATCGATGAGACGCTGACAGACCCGAAGAAGGCAGCGCCTGCAGATGTGGTGGGAAAATTAAAGGAAGATATTGTTGACTTAACGAATGGCGTTTGCAGTATAAATTTTGATTATAAATATGAAGCTATACAAGGCGAACAAGAACCATATGTATTCGAATTTTATGGAAAGAGTGGAGAAACCTATAAATTTGAAAATAAAGGAATTAAAGTGGATATTATTTTTGTATATACCGATAATACAAGAAAAACTGTAACAGAATTTATGACAGTAGTTGAAATAACGCTAGAAAAAGATTGCAAATCATTTGGATTTTATCCTTATGAAAGTGGAATGGTGTTTATTTCTGTATATGGCGACAGTTATAAAAAAATAATGTCTGACGTTTCATTTGTGCTGCATGAACCTAAAAATAGGATTGCTGAAAATACAGACAACATTGAAAAAATGTTGAAAACTTATGGCATTAAACCAACGATAAAGAAAAGTGAAATCTTTGTTGACTCAAACTATGAGCTTATTGATGGTGGAGTTTGTATTTATAACAATAAATATGAACTAAGGGTGTACGCAGTTGAAGGAAATCAATTGATATTTGTAAAATCTAATGAACGATATCAATTCCAAAACGATAAAGATATACCGACATCAGACAATGCCCATTTAATAGGTGAACAGTTCGTTGGGTACGTAAATGGACTAATACGTGTTCCGCAAGGTGCAACATATTTAATCGTGTCGTCCATAAAAACAAGTGAAAATGGTATATATGCTTTTGAACCTATTAATGTAAATTTTAATGAAAGTAAATATTACAAAAAAGATGTTTTTATCAGCGTTAATGATAAAAAATGGTTCGATGGTCTTGATTTAACATATGATGATTTTAATGAATCAACAACAGTTGAACAATATTTTACAAAAATGAACGCATTAGTCGATTCTTTCTCATGGAGAATGACAAAAGAAAATTTAGGCAAAGATGCAAGTGGAAATTATGATATTTGGGGATATGTATATTCACCATTCGATATGCCAGAAGCATCATACAAGCGCCCTAGAATTATCATCACATCGTGCCATCATGGATTCGAACGAGGTTCAGCATTTGAGTTGTATTATTTGATGTATTTATTCAAAAATAAAAAATCGAATTCAATTATCAAAGAACTTGCTTGCAGTGTTGAGATATGTTTTATTCCTATTGTAAATCCTTGGGGGTGGGAACAGTATACTCCCGTGAATACAGACAATGAAACGAACGGAAGAAATAATTTTAATGGAGTTGATTTGAACAGAGGATACAGCTTAAGTGCACTACAACCAGAACAAATAATTGTTAAAAATTTTGTTGACAAATACAAAAGTAATGCAATTTTGTTTATTGACCATCATGTTAATGGTGGAAGTAGATATTCGGCATCTACAACCGGACAAAGAATTTGGTTAGATTCAGACGATTATGAGTGTGGAAGCATTACAAGAAAAATAAATTCATCATTTATAAACTATTGGTCAGTTAATGCAGCTGATTTATATGGTGGAATGATTGATGCTCTATTAGGAACACAAACATATACATCTGAAATAAATAATGGGTATGCTACCTATAATGGAGATTCAAACGGAATAATGTCTTTGACATTTGAAACGGTATTTAAGTTATCAAAAACACTTGATGAATTAGAGAAAGAAAAAGAATTTAATCCAAATGTAAATAAGTTAAATACTATTGCTTTAGTAAATTTGATAGACCATTATTTAGTATCGTTGAGTAATATGTTTATGTCTAATTAACTAAATGGGGCTAATTGGTATTACTAGTCATACCCATCATACTAGCAATACCAATTAAGAAGGTCAAACATCCTGCTTCTCAAGCCACTCAGCCAGAGCCTTGCGAACCACCCATGAGATTGTTCTGTCTTCCCGGTTGCAGTATTCGATTATCCTTCTGTACTGCTCCGGGTCGAAGCTGATAGTTGTCTTGATAAACCTGTCCTTCTCGTCCTTTTTAGTAGACACATGCTCACCTCCCTCTTTAGTTAACTATAGCAGAAGGCGAGATGTATGACAAGAAATACCCGTAAATCCTTGCATTTACAAAGGCTTACAGGTCATAGGCTTTTGAGATTCGGACATTCCTGGATGAACTTGATTCCAACAGAGGAAGTATTAATACAGAAGTTATGGAAGACTGCACAATAGCGTGTCAGCTACTGACTTGGAACAAATAAACAATTGAATATTGATGGTTGGGATGGTATAATTTCTGTATCAAAAGTACGGGAGGAATACAGTTATGGATTATATTGATAAACTTTTTAATCAACATCCATTTATCTATTACATTAAAGGAAAATACTATGCATTTGGAGTCAATGTGTGTGCAGAATGTGGCGGGAACAGCGTATTTCTGGAATCGAGATATAAAGCGTATGAAGAAAGCATAAAAAACGATGTAACAGATAAAGAAGCTTGGAAAATATTTTGTAAATTGTCGCTTGAAGCAAGTGGCGCAGAAACAAAGAGTATCGTTCACACAAAAGAAGAGTTTGCCAAACTCAATTTTAGTGAAGATGATATAAAAGAGCTGGCAAAACAAATAGAAAGATACAGAAATTACTGGAGAGAACACCATTTGAAAGATCAGATTAGATAATTGTAAATATTTCTACCAACCATCAATTTCGGTGGTTGGTATTTTTATACCCGTTTTTAGGGAGAAAGGAAGCTGATGAAAATGAGAAAGAAAGTAACAACATTAATCCTTGCTGCAGTCATTACAGCTGCAGCATCCGTGCCGGCATGGGCCTGCACACCACCGCTGAATGTTGGCGACATCTGGGGTGATTTGACACCGCCGGATGAAATCGATTATACGCCATCTGAAGACATCGACAAGGCGTGTGATAATGCCGCTAAAAAGTGGCTGGAAGATCATCCACTTGACCTTGCATCGACCGAATCTGAGACAGAGATTGAGACAGAAACTGAGACCGCAGTTGAAACTGAAACTGAGTCAGTGATTCCTGAAAAATGTTATCTCGATTGGCAAAAGTACATTCCGGAATCTTTCCGGAATCGGTGGATGAGCTTTGTAAGGAGGTGATCCGGATATCTCCCGTTGCCAGGGTTACGGCAAAATGTGTAATAAGTTATACACAATTGATTTTCGCAAAAATTGTCTCATGCGTGAAAATGCTATGATGTGATCAGAAACAAAAAACGGAGTCAGGCTCCACCGACCAAAGCAACGCCTGACTCCTCACCCACAAGGGTATGAACTGATTATATCATGTGCTGTATCCTTGTGCAAGGAAAGGAGCATCATTATGTATGAGCAGTTTAAGCATCTGATTATGGCTGAACTTTCAAAAGACTTCAATGTTGATCAGCTGCGAAAGATTTCCGAATGCCTGGATCTTGCAGCAAAGAATTTTGATGTTATTAAGAAAGAAACCCAGATCGTCTCATATGGACAGGAAATCCCAAAAGCAGTAGAGATCTATATTGCTTCAAAAAAGATTGAAGGCCTGTCTGAAAAGTCGCTCTATTTATATTTGATTGTGCTGAAAGATTTCTTTAGGTTCGTAGCCAAGCCTCCGGAAAAGGTTTTTGCCAATGACATCCGGATTTATTTGTATCAATACCAGAAAGAGCATGGTATATCAAACAGAACACTAGATACACGACGCACGGTCCTGTGCTCATTTTTCAACTGGATGGCTGCAGAAGAGTATATCAGCAAAAATCCTGCGATACATATCACTCCGATTAAGTATGAGAGGAAACACAAGAAATCTATGACACAGATGGACCTGGAAAAGGTTCGTATGGCCTGCAAAACAAAGAGAGAAAAGGCGATTATCGAGTTATTGTACAGTACCGGATGCCGTGTTTCGGAACTTTGCAATCTGAATATTACAGATGTAAACTTCGAGACAAAAGAAGTTGCCCTGTTTGGGAAAGGCAGCAAGCACCGGACAAGCTATATCAATGCCAGGGCGGAAGTTGCCCTGAAGGAATACCTTGAGTCGCGATCAAATGAGAGTCCGGCACTGATCGTACATGACACAAAGCCTCATATTCGAATGAAGAAGTCTGGGATTGAGAGAGTTATTAGGATGATCATGGTCAGGACAACCGGCGTCGGAACACATGTGACTCCGCATGTGTTTAGACATACAACTGCAACTATTGCGCTGGATCGCGGCATGAGCATTGTGGATGTAAGCCGTTTGCTTGGACACAAGAATCTTGGAACGACTATGGAATACATTACGGCCAATGCACAATCTGTAAAGGACGGCCATAACAACTTTGTAATTTAATGAGAAACTCCCCGCTATTATGCGGGGAGCCCTGCTTGGGGAGAAAGGTACAATAATGTTTTTGTACACTATTTATACCGTTTTAATCGGGAAAATGTGACAAGAAAATGTAAAAAATTCAGAAAGTGAGGAAAAGAGATGAAGATTGAATTTTTATACACTTTTGCAAATGCAATGACATCCAGCGTGGTGTTTAAGTTTTTGATGCTGGTTGTAGTTCTGGATACCCTTCTTGGTGTCCTCAGGGCGATTAAATATCGTAAATTCAACAGTTCTGCAGGTATTGATGGAGCTATTCGAAAGGTGGCCATGTTGGTCAGTGCGGTGGCTTTAATGGCAGCGGATTTGCTAGTACATGCTAATGTAGCTTTTATGATTCCGAATGAATATCTTCAAGTAATCGGGCTCACGAAGGTTGGTTTGTGCGAATTATTCAGCCTGTTGTTTATTCTTTATGAATGTGTATCGATATTAAAGAACATGGTTCTTTGTGGCCTTCCAGTATCAGCAAAAATGAGAGATTGGCTGGAAGAATTCCTGAAAGACATGACCACAGAGCTTCCAGAAGAGACAGAAGAACAAAACCAGATTGAACAGAAATAATGGCGTCTACGGGCATCTTTTTTGAAAGGAGCAAATATATGAGTAAGACATTTAAACAGGGAAATTATAATCCAGTTCACGGGATTTCAATGAAGCTGTCAGGCTGTGGTCCGTGTGCTTCAGCTTCTGTGTTGTGTAATCTTGATGGCAGCATTAACCCGGTCAAGGTAGCCAATTGGCTGTATGATCATGGTCATTTCTATTCATCTGGCACGACCCGCGCCGGCATTACTGATGTACTGCAAAAACATGGTATGGAAGTGCTTGGTTACTACAAGCCGGAACATCAGGGCGGTACAGCTTGGAAGCAGGCCATGGCAAAGATGCAGAGTCTTTCTGGTGACTGGTGGGCCCTCTTTCTCACGGTTGGAAAATCCAATGGTGCCAAAGACAATTTCTGGACCAGTGGCGGCCATTACTTGTCAGCAACTGATCTGAAGAATGGTAAACTGTACATGAGAGACAGCGGTGCCAGAAACAACACCGGCTACTTCGATCCGGAAAAACTGCGCTATGATACCAATGTTATCTGGATCATCCGCAAGAAGAATGGTGCAGCACTCTATACAGGAACTTTCCCAACACTGCCAAGCAAGGGCTATCTGAAGCGTGGAGATACCGGTGAAGCGGTAAAGTGGCTGCAGCTGTTTTTGCAGTGGTATGGCGTCTACGATTCGAAAATTGATAAGGACTTTGGAGCAAAGACAGAGGCTGCGGTAAGAGCGTACCAGAAAGCAGAAAGGTTGAGGGTAGATGGTTGGTTTGGACCGGCATGCCTGGCAAAAGCGAAGACGGTGAAGAAATAGAGTTTCTTCCTTATATAAATAGACATAAATTTGTCCACGAATATTTTTTTCGTGGACAAATCGTGGACAAATCGCCTTTCGTGGACAAAAAAAAGAAGTGAAAAGCCTTACTTTCTGCGGGTTAAGAGGCATACAGTTTCCATATGTGTTGTCTATAGAAACGGTTTTTCGAATTAATTATAGTTGTCTATAATTAATAAAAATAGAAATGCCGGATATCCCGATTATTAGTAACTTATTACAACGATACCATATATCATTTACTGGCATATAATATCGTTTATTCTGTATGGTGGACAAATCGTGGACAAAAATGTTTTTGTCCACGCCCCATCATTAAACAATAGATTCAATAGCTTTTTCAATAAGCTTCACAGAGTCATCCTGCATCTTTTCAGTATTGAAGACGTACGTTTGCAAGGTTGTCTGGATGTCTTTATGACCAAGACGTTCCATTATTGTCTTCGGATTAACGCCCATTTCTGCCAACATCGTGCCGTGAGTATGACGCAGGCAGTGAGAATGGAAGAGTGGGTTATTAAGTTCGTTGTGGATGATTCTTGCACAGTACTTGAATGAATAAGGTGTGAGAAGCTCACCATTTTCACGAACAGATAATGGCCATACTTCTTTATACGGTACGGAAAGTGTTGCCGGAAATTGTATAATAGTGCCGGATTCATCTACATAAGTTTTAGTATAGTATTCACCATACCGTAAAATGTTTTCTTTCCGTTTCCGGATTTCGCGTTTCAGAGCCTTCTCCAAAACATTTCCAATCTTAATTTCTCTGATAGAATCATATTTTGGCGGTTCGTATTTCCAATGCTTATCTTGCTTAGTTATTTTCCTGCGAATGCTGAGGGTATGTGCTTCAAAATCAATATCAGTAAGCAGGTCAATGCCGTAAGTTTCACCAATTCTGGTACCGCAGTAGTAGGGCAGCAATAACGACAGATAGAAATTAGAACCTTCCGGAAAGCGTTCCATAATCTGTTTGAATTCTTCAGCGGTACATACGTAATCTTTGTGGGCTTTCTTATCTACATCTAATTTTACTTTTCCGACCTTTACATAGATGCACGGATTTCTTTCTATGTATTTCAGAGGCAGAACAGCATAATTCAATGCAGTACTTAATGTTGAGCGAGCGCCTTTGATCATGCCGAGCGAAAATCCATGAAGTTTCAATTCATCAATAAATTTCTGGATGGTGTCCGGATGGTTTTGGATAGAAGCAAGCGGATATGCTCCCAGTGCCGGTTTGATATGGTTATTGACATCATTTTTGTATTTAAGGTAAGTATTGTAAGCATAATCGTGACCGAGATTTTTATGGATAACATTTTCAAGCCAATAATCTAAGTAGTCGGCCAACGACATGGAAGATGCTTTAAAGACCTGTCCAGATGCCATATACTGATTATAAGCTTTAATACCTGCCTGTTGCGCTTCTTTCTGGGTTCTGAATCCACCTTCCGTTTTCTGTTGGCGTTTTCCTTCTACAGAAGCCATTTCAAAGCGCCATTCCCAGTTGGCCGGTTTAGCTCGGCCATCCTTATAAAATTTCCCTTTGTTTCGGTTTCTTGTGGTTACTTCTGCCATATGTATCACTCCAATCTTTGAAAAAGGTATAAAAATAACACCTGTACGGTGCCGGATTTTTGTGATACAATACATTTGTTCAGGATGTATTGTTTACAAGCTCCGGCTTGTACAAGTAATCTATGTGAAGCCGTTCGGTGCTGGTAACACCGGGCGGTTTTGCTATTTTATAAATTAATTTTGTAAACTAGGTAAAATATAAAGATCATCTACATAATCACCAAGCTGATTGTCAATAATATTTTCATTGTATACGTCTTGAATTGTATTAGAATTCAATGTAAACGAAATGACCTTTGATTCAGACCCGTCAGTCATATCAGCAACAGCCCAATATTGTAACTCGGAGCACTGGTTAAATCCATTTTTTCTTATCAAGTCACATACAGAATAGTAATTCTGATCAATGGTAGTTTTATTGCTATAACTTGGTTGAATTTTAGCCTTAACTACAACAACACCATCACCAGGACTAATTACACTTAATAATTCACCAAATCTAAGCTCCAAATTACCTGTATCAATTTCGCCCAAATATTCTCCACCAGACAAATCTAATGTATAATCAGAAACAGCTGCCTTTGTTTCTGTCGCTGCTTCAGTAGTGACAGGAGCTTCAGTTGTTGCGACTGTTTCAGTCACCACAGGAGCTTCAGTTGTTGGCACCTGTGTTTCTGGTGTTTTGTCACCGCCACACGCCATGATAGACATTGACATTGCGGCAATAAGCATAGCAGTTGTGATTTTCTTTTTCATAATACATTTCCCCTTCGGATTTTATTATTAAAACGCTAGAGCGATTTAATCAAAACAATTTCGTTACAGTCAAATTCGGAATAAAAGTAATCGCATAATTATCAACGACTTTATATATTCCATATTTACTTCTGTAACATTTCAATGCTTCTTCCAAATATTCTTCAGTTACTTCCAGGAATTCTGCCATTTCATATCGGTTATGGCAGCCATGTTCGAATGCCTGGATGATGCCGAGTAAACCAACCAGATTATTGTAGCCCCACAGTCGGGCGTCATATTCCTGTTGACGGCTGTTTATATCATCCATATTCATGATATTACCATGACTTGTATAATGATGACCGAGTTCTTCAGCAAGAGTGCCGGCACGTTCGGCGATTGTATCTAATCCAGAGTCCAAAGCAATATAGCCGTCCATATAGAGACCATTCACCCGTTCCGAAGATGCTGAATTATTATTAAGATCAAATGCTTCATGAACGAAGACACCACTATCAGTAGCTTTCTGCAGTAATCTTTCGTAATTGTTCAAACAAATCACTCCTTCTTATCATCAGAAGTATCTTTGCTTTCGGCTTTCTTTTTATCTTCTTCCTGAATAAAAGCAGCAAAAGCTTTAATTCTCTCAATTTGTTCTGGTGTAAATTTATCACCATCGAAATGTGCAGCGACAGTGGTTGGCTGATAATCGCTATGCATTCCATACATATCATTGACTGTAACGCCAAAAATCTGGCATACGCGGAATAGGGTATCTATATCAATAGAATTTACTCCGTTCTCCCAAGAAGAAATAGCATTGTGTTTTACACCTAATTTATCAGCAAGTTCTTTTTGAGTTATCTTATTCTTTTTTCTATAGTAGAGCAAATTCTTTGCGACAGTTTCTTTAATACTTTCTCCCATTATCGCTACCTCCTTTTAATAGGATATTAGCACATTATTTTCATAAATACAAGAAAAAAACTTCATAAAACATGAAAAACTTATTGACATTTCATAAAACATGACATATCATAATATTAACTTCATAATTTATGAAGGTTTGGAAAGGAGGACAATATTTTGATTGGTCTTAGAGTCAAAAAATATTTAGATGACAATGGAATTAAGTATTCCTTTTTATCTGAAAAGATTGGAATGCCAATGAACATGCTCAGCCCATTGCTTAATGGTAAACGCAAAATGAGTGTAGAAGAGTATTTCATGATTTGTGAAGCTCTTGGATTACCTGTTGATTCATTTGAACCAGACAGAGAGGAGGGATAGCAACGTGATCGATATCACTTCATCCAACATGCCAGTATCAAACCGATTAAAAACATTCCTCAAAGAAAAGGGAATTAAGCAGTCCGTGATTGCCAGAAATTCTGGATTCACTTTGCAGGAGTTTAATGACATGTTGAATGGAAGAAGAATAATTAGAATTTCAGACCTAAAAGCAATATTAATCGCATTGTTGCCGTATGGCATCGATGCAAATTTCCTTTTTGAGATTGAGAGGTGATGATATTGGAAGAAGATTTAAAAACCATGCGTGACCAGATACGAAGATTGGAGAGAAGGTATCTGATCACGATGGTATTGGTGCTTGCCACCTTTGTTGCGTATTTTCTGAAATATCAGTCGGCAATGCATTATGTCAATCAGATAGTAGAAAACACAAATCAGGCGCTGGATAAAACCAATCAGGCATTGGATAAAACTAATCAAGCACTGAAAAACACCAATCAGACAACAAAAGCGGCTATTCAGGTAGATGCCCAGACATCTGCTTTGTGCCAGGAAGTGCTGGACAATCTTGAAATTCTGCATCTTGAACTTCAAGAGAATGTTGAATTAACAGAGCCATAGCCTCACGATGCGAGGGAGTAAAATGTGAAGCTTGAAAAATTTCGTCTATGATTTTGTTTCGGTTTTCAAGTAATTCATTTCGGTGTTGATCTAACTCGATTTTTGTTTGATTTTGCTCAATTATCATTTGGTTTTGCTCAATTATCGTTTGATTCTGCTCAATCATTGTTTGGTCTTGTTCGATTATCGTTTGATTTTGCTCAATTTGTATTTTAAGCAATTTAGATTCTGTGGACGGCATGAAGTCACGTATTGTAGCAACCAAAGATAAAATAGTATATAAAATATTAAAATATTTGACAATATTAATTTTTACTGTTTTTTCCTCAGTTTGAGCAGTTGATGGTTTAAATATATGGTATTTTTCAGCCACATTACGATCAATATCAACATAGTTTGATTCATTAGAATCTTGTGGAGAATCTGGAATACTAATAGCTTCAATAGCAGCCGCAACCATCATTTCCAATAATTCAGCACCGGAAAAAGCATCATCTTTAAGCTTGTCCTGCTGATACTTGCGAAATACATCAATAAGCCCTGATTCTTGCAATCCAGTAGAGATCGAATCTGATGTAACACGAATTAGTTTAAGTGATTCAGATAAAGATTCTTGAACAGCTTTTGCGGATTCAATAAATTGAGGACCATTTTCTTTTATAGAAGCACAAATAGTGTCCAATTGTTTAGCCATAGCAAGTGCAGATTTTTGCATTTCTTGAAAATTGGCTGAAGCAAAAATTTGATGATACGTTTCAGCCGTTTGGAGGGCATTAGCGAGAGCATTTGGAAATTCAGAACTCATACATATGTATCCTTTCGTAATTATTTATAGTAACAGGATACTATGAAAATATTGGAATGTAAAGATTAAAAGAAGAAGGAGGGATAGCAGATGCGCCCGGTTGGAGAAATCATGGAATATGAAATAAAATACATCAATGAAAAGGACGCCCTAGTGGAAGTTTCTTTTCAAATACCTTACCATGATTGGATGAAACTGAAAAAATCAATTCCGTGGCGTCTGGTCGAAAAGCAACTTTTGGAAATTCGAAGCAAATATATCCGGAAGACCCACTGAGAGAAATCAATAGAAAGAAGGTGTATCAGATGGAGAACACTAAATCAAAATTACATATCTTCAAATTGGATAACGGTCTGCAGCTTGATGGAATGCCCCTCAAGGGAGTCAAATCGTACAGTGTCAGCCAGAAAGAGAATGGTAACAGGGCAACCCTAGCACTGGTAATGGATGTCAGGATATTAGGCAACCAGAAGCCATTAACTAAATTTGAAGTATTGAAAATGATTACAGACGAGCAGAAATTCAGTGAAATGATATTTGACATGCTTCATGAATATGACACCAGTGATAAATTAGCTGAATTTTTGTCAGAAGAAATGCCCGATAATGGGCTACAGACAGTACAATCCATAGCCCAGTCAGATTATCCGTTGTCTTTTGAGCGAAGGCAATAATAGCAGCCATTGGCTTTGGTTGGACAGAAGAAGGCTGCACGTAATGCGGCGTCTTCATAAGAAGTGCAATTCATGACATTATCAGGATTCATTTCATCTATATGGCAGAAAGATGTTTCGTTATCCAGATCATGAATTTCACCAGTAGTTTTATTTAATACATAACGGTTTCCATTAAATGGTGAAGAGTATCTTCTCATAGGCAAATTCTCCTTTCATAATACTCGGCATGGCAGTGCCTGTATTAAAAGTATAGAGTGCCTAAAATGGAAAATCAAGAGGTAGTAATGATGATTGAATTAATTTCAATGCTTATCCTTTATGTGATAGCAGCAATCATAATCATATTCATGAAAATACCAGATGACTAGAAAGAGGGTGCAATCCATGGAAGAAGAATATACCGTAGCCATTTACCAGAAAGGCAAGGCATTTGCTTTTAAAGGCTACAAAGATGGAACAGAGCTCTTCAGTGACGCTATCCACCTGGCAAAGAAATTTACCAGAGAGAAAGCTGAAGAACTTAAAGAAATCGTTCAGAGGAAGAATCCAGAATGGGATGTGGGCATTGTGCAAATCAGAACATTCGATTAAAGGAGGGCTGTAAGGTGAAAACAAATGAAACAGTGGTAAAGGAAATCCAAACAAATGTGAAGCCATATGAACCGATTTACACAATAAAAGAAGCAGCTGATTTATTAAAGACGTCAACACAGCATGTTTATGATTTGATAAATGATGGTGTGCTGCCATGTTTGATTATTGGCAATAAGAAGATTAGAGGAACTGACTTAGAACGTTTTATAAATAATTTGCAGCCGGGAGAAATTATGTGAAGGATAGGAGGTATTGATGATGGAAGAACCAAGATTACAGGTCCCGCAATGGGACAAGAGAGAAAGAAGCTTTCCGGTTATGGAAGAAGAACAGCCAACAGGAAGCCCGATCAGAACAGCAGCCTGTGAAGTTGCATGCGGACTTCATCTGGCAGCAGGTGTATTCATGATTCTGTTTGTTAATACAGTTGAACAGTGGCCGTTGTTACTGCTGGCAATCCTGTATTGCTTTTTGGCTGGCAGCTTCTTTGGGATTGCGGCCAGCGCAGGGCGATTCTATGAAGAAAACCGATAAGCCACAAGAGTATTATGATCTGATATCTGAATACAACCAGATGCAGAGACAATACATAGAGTTACATGCAAAAATGCAGAAGACATCTGCAAAATTATCAGAGTTAAACAGGAGGTCAGAACAAAATGACCATTGATAACAGAAGGGCCGACCAGCCCGCCAGCCAGTCAGCCAAATGTGAAAAAACAATTCAAAACAATTATAGCACAAAAATCAGTCCTGTCAAAGAGGATGATTATTACATCCAGGTACCGATCAGCGTGCACAACGAAGGAATCCGGGCACTTGCAACATTGGCCAATATTACAGCTATCCTTGCAACAGCAAAAGATACATATACCGATGTGTCAGTTCTGAGGACATTGCTTGGTCTTAATCAGAAAGGAGACAAGTGATGAACGAACTGAGAATTCTGGCCAATATTACACCAGGCAAAATCGATACAAATTTTGATGAACAGAAAGCTGCGCTTGCACAGTCTATGGAATTGTACAAGAATGCAAAATTTTCTGAAGAGTACAAGACCCAGGCAAAGGGCGAACTGGCCACTTTGAGAAAGATCAGAAAGGCCCTGGATGACCGCCGTAAGGAAGTTAAAAAAGAATGGATGGGACCTTATGAAGAGTTTGAATCCAAAGCGAAAGAACTTCTGCAGCTGATTGATGAGCCTATTAGCCTGATCGATACCCAGATCAAGGAAATGGAAGAACAAAGAAAGGCAGCACGACGCAAAGAGATTGGAGAATTCTTTGGAGATATCGCATCTGATCTGCTGGAATATGTCTCCCTCAGTCAGATCTATGACAACCGCTGGGAGAACGCTTCAACTTCCACCAAAGCATGGAAAACCGATCTGTCCGGACAGATTACACGTATCCGGAATGATATTGAAGTGATCAAGGCCAATACATCTGAAGCCGTACCTCAGGCTCTTGAGGAATACAAGAAAACACATGACCTGGCAAAAGCATCTATGGTGATTGCTGCTTATGAGCGCCAGAAAGAAGAAATCCTGAAGCGTGAAGAAGAACGTCGGAGAGCCAAGGAGGAGCAGGATCGCCGGCGGGAACTTGAGAGAATCCGTCAGGAAGAGCGTGAACGGATTGCTGCAGAAGAGCGTATCCGTGAAGAAGAACGCAAAAAGGCGGCAGAAGTAGCTGCTAAAAAGCAGCAGGCATCTATACATAATATTCCGGAGCAGGAAGCACCTGAAGAATCCGGATTTGATACAGAAGGTTTTGCAGTAGATGATCTGCCATTTGAACAACCGCACACACAGACAGTCTTTTACCGAGTCGTGGCAACGCCAAAAGAACTGGAACAGGTTGAAATGGCATTTAACAGCATTGGTATCTTTTTTGAGAGGAGAAATGAAAATGAGTAAGGATATGGTTAAACAGGTAAGAATTACAGCAGATGGAGATATTGAACTTTTTGACGCGGAGTTGGTCAGTTCATTCGGTAAATTAATGGATATTACCTTTTCAGGCAGCAGCGAGTACAGATGTGAAAAATTGGATGTCATCGCTGAAGACCTTGATGCGGATGGTACTTTTATTGTTTCGAAGCGAAACGAAGGGAAGAGAAACATAGCAATCGGTGCGTTATACGCAATGAACACAGATGTAGACGCGGATATAAAAATCGGAAAATTAACGCCCGATACGTTTCCGCATATCTATGGTGATGTTGATGTCATTGTGTTTAAGGATGGCGATCTGGTACCTGCAGATAAAGTTATCGATGCTTTTATCCCGTATCTTGCTGTACATAAACTTGCCAAGGTGATCGAGGTGATGTTCAAATGAGCAAAGACATTTATATAAAAGCAAAGAAACTGAGACATGCCGGCGAACAGCCGGTTGTCCGTCTTACACCTGAAGCTTATAACATCGTGGTCGATATCTGCAATGAATCTGGATTGTCTATAAGACAGGTTGTATCAGAGATCATCGTGCAGGTAAAAGACCGCATTGTTTACGATAGGGAGGAGGATTAAATTGAGTAATTCAACAAGCGGCCTGATCTATGAGGCTATTCCAAAAGTTATTGCTGATGTCGGTGCTGTCGGAAAAGACAAGGTTAACCGGCAGCAGGGATTCAAATACAGATCAGTGGATGATGTTTTTAATACCCTGAATCCGGCACTGGCCAAAAATGGTGTATTTATTGTTCCGCTCATCCTGCAGCGAGAATGCACGGAAGTAGGAAAGACCAGTAAAGGCGCCACCATCGTAAAAGTTATGCTGAAAGTAAAATTTACTTTCTATGCCAGTGATGGCAGCCATATTGAAACGATTATTTACGGTGAAGCCATGGACATGGGGGACAAGGGAACAAACAAGGCCATGTCTATAGCATATAAATATGCATGCTTTCAAGTGTTCTGCATCCCAACAGAAGAGATGCAGGATCCGGATGCAAACAGTCCTGCAGAAGAGATCGTCACGCAGACAGCTGCACCGAAGCAGCAGCCGGCGCAAAAGCCAGCGTCTGAGCAGAAGCCGGAAGTAAGCCAGGATGTTTCCACAGAAGAAAGAATCACACCGGTTATGTTGCAGACCATCCGTGAGCAGCAGATCAGAACCGGAGTAAGCGATGAAGCAATCCTCGGGATGCGTGCCGTAAAAGCAAAGAAAGTAAGTGAAATGACAATCACTGAATATAAAGCTGTTATGAAGAAATTTGAAAAGACACCGGACAGAAAGGACGTGACGCCGCGTGAATAGTGTACAGCTGACAGGAAGATTAACAAGAGATCCGGAAGTCCGGTATACAGACAATGGCCATACGATAGCGAGGTTTACCCTCGCTGTTGATCGCCAGTATAAAAGCGACAACGGACCGACAGCGGATTTTATTAATTGTAAAGCCTTCGGAAAAACTGCAGAATTCATCGAAAAATATTTCTGGAAAGGCAAAAAGATGGAGCTGGTTGGCTCTATCCAGACAGGCAGTTATATAAATCAAGACGGGGCAAAAGTCTATACGACAGATGTCATTGCCCAGACGGTAGCTTTTGCCGAAAGCAAGGGTAGTGAAAGTGGACAGCAGAATACTCAAGGAGCAGCGGGCCGGCCAAATCCGAATCAGGCACAGTCTGCAGATGGATGGATGAATATTCCAACTGAGATTGAAGAAGAGCTGCCGTTTAGTTAAAAGGAGACATGTAGCATGATCATACAGATTGACAGCCGGGAAAAAGCCAGGGCGATTAAAAAGATCCTGGCCGAATTCGACCGGCAGGACATCAAGCACCCAGTCAGTAAATTGATGGTTGGAGATTATATGAATTATGACAATCCCCGTGTGATCGTTGACAGAAAGCAGAACCTGTCCGAGCTGTGCAGCAACGTAACTTCTGATCACGAACGATTCAGAAGGGAAATGCTTCTGGCGCAGCAGAATGAGATCCAGCTGTTTTTTCTGTGTGAGCATGGCAAAGGAATTAAGAGCTTGAATGATGTCATGTTCTGGGAGAATCCGAGACGCTGGAAACGCCAGAAGAATCCGGACACAGGTCATTGGGAAGAGGTCGAAACAAAGGCCACTACAGGCGAAACGCTTTGCAGGATATTGCAGACACAGGAGAGAAAGTATGGCTGCAGGTTTCTGTTCTGTGATAAGAATGAAACGGGTAAAAAGATTATCGAGATTTTAGGCGGTAGCTATGACATCTGAAGAAATTAAAAGGACCGTATCTATGACGGAGCTAGTTTGGAAATACGGTTTATATCCGAACAGAGCCGGGTTCATCCGCTGTCCTTTTCACGACGGGGACAAAAATGCATCCCTAAAGATCTACAAAGACAGTTTTTACTGCTTTGGCTGCGGCGCATCCGGAGACGTTTTTGACTTTGTCCGCAGAATGGATGGCATGAGTTTCAAAGAAGCTTTTCTCTTTCTTGGCGGTGAATATGAGTGCCAAAAAAAACACTCCAAGGCAAGAGCGAGGATGGCTGTCTACAAGGCACAGAAAGCAAGGGAAGAACGTCGGATCCGGGATCAAAAGAAGCAGGAAACAGTTCAACTTAATATTGATCTGATTGATATCTACAGGGCATCCATAAGCCATTCTCAACCGCTTAGTGATGAATGGTGCGAAAGCTACAATGCCCTGCAGAAGGAGTTATTAGCGTATGAGAAAATCCACGGGAAAGGAGGTGTGGCAGGAGATGAAACCTTTGAATGATATGACTGCAGATGACATTCTTGAAGAAGATGTCTTCATGGAGCTGTTTGATATGCAAGATCAGGTAAAACGGACACGTACAGAAATTGCACTGAAAACAAGATCCAGAGAACTGGGTGTTGCGCAGGATTTTAAAGAGCTGCTGGCGGCTTATAAACGAGCCGATAAGGAAATGAAACAGAAAAAGCAACAGGAAAATCAGATGTGTACATTGGATAACTATACAAACTTTCAGGGCCCCTATGATGAATTAGCCTGCGGTGCCTGGATCGCCAAGTTGAATGGCATCTACAGCCAGTCCAATAGTTCTATTGATCAGGTGGCCTGCTATCATCCTATACTTCCCGTGGAACGAATGAAGAACCTTGAAACCGGCGAAGAGCAGATCAAACTGGCTTATTTCCGGAACGGCCGATGGGATGAAATTACGGTTCCAAAGACAATGATCACATCGGCCAATAAGATTGTTGCATTGTCCGGAAGAGGCATATCTGTTACCAGTGAGAATGCAAAACTTCTGGTCAAATACCTGTCAGATGTTGAAAACCTGAATGATGATTATATCGCCATGCAGTATTCCAGCAGCAAGCTCGGGTGGCATGGAAAAGAATTTTTGCCCTACGATACGGATATTCTTTTTGATGGAGATTTCAAGTTTAAAAATGTCTTTGACGCTATTACTGAACGAGGTTCTGCATCCGTATGGCTTGAACACGTCAAGGAGCTTCGCTGTTCTGGAAGAATTGAAATTAAAGTTCTTCTAGCGGCTTCATTTGCCAGTGTACTTTTGCAGCCTCTGGGAGCTCTTCCGTTCTTTGTAGATCTATGGGGAGAAACAGAAGGAGGTAAAAGTGTATCAACAATGGTCGCAGCCTCTGTCTGGGCAAATCCGGACGATTCGCAGTATATAGGTGATTTCAAGACATCCGATGTAGGCCTAGAAGTAAGAGCTGACTTGCTTAATCACTTACCTATGATTTTGGATGATACCAGTAAGACATCTGCCAGAGTCAGAGATAATTTCGAAGGAATTGTTTACGATCTGTGTTCTGGCAAAGGAAAGACCCGTTCCAACAAAGACCTTGGTATCAACAGGGAAAACCGGTGGCGCAATGTGATCATCTGTAACGGTGAACGTCCATTGTCTGCTTATGTAGAACAAGGCGGTGCTATCAATAGAATTATTGAAGTGGAATGTGGTGAAAAAGTTTTCAAAAATCCCGGCAAAACTGCAGAGCTTGTAAAGCGTAATTATGGATATGCAGGCAAAGAATTTATCAAGATTATCAAAACACTTGGTATTGAAAAGATACGAGCTGTTCAAGAAGTCTTCAAAGAAGAGCTGCAGTCTAATGACAAGATGGAGAAACAGGCGTTGTCCCTCTCTATTGTCCTCACAGCAGACAGGATCACAACAGAATACATCTTTAAGGACAATTGTAATATCACGCTGGAAGAGGCTGAGAAGCTGCTTACAGACAGGAAGATTGTTTCAGACAACGTGCGCTGTTATGAATATATCCAGGATAAAGTAGCGATGAACCATGTTCGTTTTGAACCGGACGGCAATATCGAAAAATGGGGCATTCTTGAAGACGGATATGCCATCTTTTACAACCGGGCATTTGACGAGCTGTGTAGAAATGGCGGGTTTTCTAAAACCTCCTTCCTGTCATGGGCGGAAAGAAATAAGTTGATCATGTCTGATTCAAAGGGAAATCCGACCAAACAGAAGAAGATTGGCGGTAAGAATAACCGCTGCGTTTGGCTAAAATTGGATGCAGATATAGATGTGGACGGGTTCCGATCAGCTGACGGGATAGACCTTCCATTCAGCTAGGGTAACAAGGTAACAACGGTAGCAACGGTTTTTCGTGCTATATATAAAAAAGTTTTTCTCTACGCACAGACCTGTAATACAAAAAAATCGTCATAACAAAACTTAAAAAATACTTGTTACCTTGTTACCGCATGACGCAAACCCGCATAAATCAAGGTATTCAGATGGTAACGGGATTGTGTTACCCCGTTTTAAATTCTGATACCGTTTGTTACAAAAAAGGGTAGATATATGGATATTATAACACAATTTGAAAAAGTATACGAGAACTGCCGCACACATATGGCAGATACCATTGAAGATTGGGAAAAGGCATTCAATGCTTTGCGTGGTATTGCCAGACGGGCAGGTGATAAGCCTGAGCATATCCGGACAGCATTGTTATATTATGACATGCTGGAAGTACAGATATCCGGCAAGGTAGAAAGGAGGCTCTTATGAAAATTAGTGAAACTGAACGCGAGGAAGTTAAGCGAATGTATTTCGAACAGGGCATGACCAGAAAAGATATTGCCAGTACTAAAGGATTATCGCAACGCTATGTGAGTGCCATTATTCATAACACGGACATGGGTTATGGTTATCGTACAACCGGCAGACGGAAGCCTCCGGCCGGCAGGATAACTTTTGAGATGATAGATGAAGTTATGAATAGTCTGAATGTTGGAGATGCAGTACTTGTCGATACCGTAGAGGACGAAGATGGCTATACATACAACACGGCAAAGAGATGTCCGATAATTGGTAAATATAAACATATCTTCGCAGTACAGGTTGGTAAATGTGTAAGTGCATTCAAGTATGTTGACTTGCTGCTGGAAGATGGAGTTAAGATTGGAGAATAGATATGATTACAATTACAACAGAAACTAAAAGATTCACCTTAAAAACAGATCCTGATCAGAGCGATAAGCTTTTTAACGAAATAGTGCGTCACCTTATTAGCCGGAAGCCTTCGGTGGGGGGGCAGTGATGAATGTGAAGAGGATTGTCCCAGGCAAAGTTGATAAGAATACAGATGTTTCTGAAAAACCAGTTGCTGAACCTGTACGGAGGGAACATGATTCCAATCAGGACGCAGCTGATCAGGCGCAGTCAGATACCATATCGGAACATGATGGATACAAAGGTTTCCTGTGTATAAAGTGTCAGCACTGTGGAGAAATTAAGAGTTTTTGTAGCAGGAAGACCATTAAGAGTCACAGATGTCCTGAATGCGGTACAGAAACACCTTTAAAGAACCTATCTCATCTCTGGCTGAACTGTGAATGTGGCAAAGCATCCCATTACTTCACCAATATGACAGAATTTGCATTTGACGTCAATTGCATTGAATGCGGCGCACCTGTAGCAGTCAAGTGGAACAGCCGGAAGAAACTGTATGACACGATAAGAGAAGAGGATCGATATGAACAGGATAGAGCGCGATAAGCAGCGGGCGAGGATGAGCTTGTTAAACGACTCGGATTATAGGAGGACGAAAGACATGATTCTTACTTTTAATGATGACGGAACACTGAGGGAATATAAAGAGCCGTACGCAACTGTTGACTGCGCCACAGAGGAAGACTTTGAATTTATCGAAAAAGCAGTTAAATTCTACAAGAAAATGCAGTGGATTCCAGCAGAGAATCCACCGGAAGTTGACGAAGAAGGCTACAGTGAATACATTCTCCTGAATTTCGCAAATGCTACTGTTCATAAAATCGGTCAATATGTCGTAGATAAAGATGGTGGCGGTGCCTATTATGTCGGTGATGATGACAAATCGTGTTCGAGTTACGGAATCATTGTGAATGCCTGGATGCCACTGCCGGAACGATACAAGGAGGATTAACATTGACTAGAAAAGAGAAAGTTGCAAAGGTACATCCAGAGAAAGTGGGGAGAGGATTCCTGGGCGGCGTGTCTGGGTGTCCGGATGATTATCCGTTTTTGAAAACGAAGGGAGAAAACATGATCGAATGCATCCGCAGAAAAAGACTGAACATGGATTTTGACTGCAAGAAATGCTGGAATACGGAACACAAAGAAGCGAAAAAATGGCAGAAACAGTTCATGAATAGATTTATGAAGGTGAATTGATGATGGAAATAAAACAGCTTTTGGATGCTTTGAAAAATACCTTGAAGAATGCTGAAAAACTAGATAACAAAGACATCGTATTAATGAATGTCCCGCTTGAAGACATTCCAACTATCGTTGATGCGCTAGAAAAACAGGTGCCCCAGGAGCCGAGATTAGACGGTGATGGCCTTGCTCCGGATGGGAGCTTGGTGTTTGATGAATGGATTTGTCCTTGCTGTAATTCACGGTATGAAGTGGATTATGATGAATATGAATATTGCCCGAATTGTGGACAGAAAATTGCTTGGGAGGAAAGGAGCAAAAATGAAATTAATTGACCTTGTGAAACAATGTGCAGATTTTAGAAATATATTCGAAATAAATCAGCAGAACAACGACTGGGATACATACGACACGGTTTGGGACGATTCACCGTTGTTAAAGCCGTATCTTGAAAACGAAATACATTCATTAACCGCCATCAGGGAAGATGTATTTAGATTTACGCTTGTAATGGATGACGATGGTAAAGGAGATAAAAAATGAGTTACATCGAAGACAAAAGATATGTGCTTTCACATACGGACCGAAGAACATTGCTTGAACAGTTGACAGAAGAAGCTTCAGAGCTGTCACAGGCGGCATTGAAGCTGATCAGGGCGGAAAAGCTTTCCGACAATCCGACAACGACACATGTGTCGATTGCATCGGAGCAGTTGAATGAAGAGTTAGCGGATGTTCTGGTGGCGGCGGATGCAGTTGGGATTCCAATTCTTGAGTCCTGTGATAATTCAAAATGGCGTAGATGGGCGGCAAGGATTAGAAAAGAGTGTGAAATGTAGCAAGTAAATAACAATTAACCAGGGACGGCGTTGTGCTGTCCCGTTTTGAGTGGGAGGGGACATCGATGGATAAAGACATATTGATTCAATACAGCGATTTGGTGGAAGAAGTAAAAGACCTGCGGCGACGGATCCAGAAGCTGCAGGATGACATAGATAAGCTTGAGCCGGTGAAGGATTCTGTAAAGGGAACCCGGAGAGACGGCACGATTGGATCAATAACGATATCCGGATATCCTGTCCCGGCATATTACAGGTACAAAAGACAACTTGAAAAGCGAGAAGCAGCTTTGCGTGAGAAAGAGGATGAACTGCTGGAACTGGTGAACGCGGTAGAAGAGTATATTGCCGGCATTGGCGACAGTAGGGTCAGAAGAATTCTTAGGTATAGATATTTGGATGGAATGACATGGCAGCAGGTTGCTAAACAAATGGGAGGCAACCATACAGCTGATTCATGTAGGATGACACATAACATTTTTATTGATTCTGAAAAGTAATTTCGTTTTTTTCGGTTCAACTGTGGTAAAATGCTATCATGGAGCTTCCAGAAGAGGCAATGACGTTGGTAGTTTCTGTGACATGATATCTATAACTCCTTGAAAAGGCACCCTGTATTGATATGGGGTGCTATTTTCATGCCGTCATAGCTCAGTGGTAGAGCAGCTGCAATGCAGATGGTCGCGGGTTCGATTCCTGATGGCGGCTTAAAAACGAAATGATAAGTAGGTGAGGTGATGGCTAACTATGAAAACATAAAAGA
>OBKD01000061.1_pt1 | contig 36623 bp, 44 predicted proteins | sample 1481601 | NCBI WGS metagenome assembly OBKD01 (sample SAMN02044695, study PRJEB22538) | human gut metagenome
AGGGCATTGAAACACGCAAATTCACAGCACATTAAATTTACAGCATAAAAAATAGCCCTCCACGGGGTTGCTCTAATATAGACCATATTTTCTCCTAACAAAAATACCGTAGGCTCCTCACCTACGGCATTCTTCAGATTATTAATTATTGATTTTGTACGTCCAAATATCCTCTAATATCGGTCCATGTTCTTTATCAGAAAAATTTATTATGTCCATTTCTTTACGCCAACGATCTCTTACTTTACTCTCTTCCAAGCCATTTTTGACAAAACATTGATATACTTCATACCTTCCAGAGAGAGTACGTTTATACTCTTCTACCACTATTTTACGATATCTCTTTTCTTCCTCACCAAAACATGTTTGCCCACATATTCTATACTTTTTTCGCTCATTATCTTTAATCAATAACATTTCTTCCATAAATATTTATTCCTTTCTATTAGATTATGCAGAGTACCACATCTGTACATACCGTGACACCGCATTAACGTGGAAACTTTATTTAAAATGATAATCTATCATACCATTTCTATTTAAAATATTCAACCGCAAAAATCTCTTTTCAATTAATTTTCTGTTTAGTCAATGTTTAATTTTAAAAGGCAAACATATTTTCTGATAAAGGTTAATTGCCATAGTGTGCAATTATCGCACCAACTATACATTCTCCAAGTCTTGCATATCCCTCTGCACTACAATGTAATTGATCTGCATTATATGGATATGGGCTTGTCCCTGTATATTCTTCAAGTATCACTTCTCCATTACGTACTTGATAATAAGAAGTTCCTTTAGTATAACGAATACGTTGAGTGCTTTCTGGCTCTCCAGTTAATTTTAGCTTATATGGAGAATACTGAGAATTTACAGGGTTGGAATTTGAACCAAATACGTTCCAAGTATTTTTGTTAATTCCAGAATTATGCCATAAATCGCAAACTGGAATATTATTGTGATTGCAAACTGCAACAATTGTATTTGCTAAAGTTTCCATTGTTCTTCCTGTTCCAGATGGATATTCATCATATCCGTCCGCATCAATATATGGATATCTTCCGGCACAATGAGGTGTTGCATATAATATTTTACACTTTAGATTTCCTGCATTGGTTAATTCTTCATATATTCTGTTGATGGTGTATTGTACAACTCCTGCAATCGTATTTTGTCCACTGCCACTAGGATTATAGCAATCTCCAACCGTTCCATCTGCTTTTCCCCTATCATTATAGGCTGGAAGAACAACGATTAAATCTTTGTCTTTTACATCATCAACAGATAATGGTTTTAGTGTACCACTGGCAGATGTTTCGTTATCATAATCACCGCCTAACCCTTTATCACCATCCACCATTGCAACAGTACCGACTCCTCCTTTTGCATGTGTATAAACATTCATCTCTAGCATTTCATTTAGCTTTTTTTGCCACTTTTGAGCTGCTGTTATACTATCTCCAATTGCTAATACTTTTTTATTCTTCCAAGTATTGATTACACTGTTTGTGGTTTTTTCAGTACTCTTGACAAGTTCATCTACGCTATTGTATAAATCCAATAACGTCTCATTATTAGCAATCAACCGAATCATTCTATCTGTAACGGAATCTGATATAGCATATCCGATTTTTTTTATCGTGACGGTATGAGGCGTTCCAACATACAATTTTGAACCATGATATATATCTATCGAGTTGGCTCCATTTGTAGTGATTGGTAACATGCAATAATATATATATTTATCTTCTATTTTTTTGTAGAATGTTAGCCCAATCGTTTTTTCATAGCCGGAGCCACTTGCCTTTTGCTGCCCCGCAACAAATGTGGCTGTATCATTTGAGGAAAAATCCGTTTCCATCACAAGCAGTATTTTTCCATTTTTTGTAAATGCAAACTCTGGTCTGATTTGAAATCCAAAGTACGTTTGAGTAGGTGTAAATGTACAGCCGTCATTTCCTACTAGTGAGAAATCTGTACTACCTCTATTTACGAGTGAAAATAGCAAGGTCTCGGCTGTCTTGGCTGTCTTGGCTGTCTCAGCTGTCTCAGCTGTCTCGGCTGTCTTGGCTGTCTCGGCTGTCTTGGCTGTCTCGGCTGTCTCGGCTGTCTTGGCTGTCTCGGCTGTCTTGGCTGTCTCGGCTGTCTTGGCTGTCTCGGCTTCTACTCTTTTTTCCAAGTAATCAGTACCATATAATATTTTACACTTAGTAAGCAACTCATCTGGATCTGTTACTTTTTCTGCAAGTTCTGTTATGTCAATAAGTAACATTGATTTCTTCGTGACAGTGTATTCGATACCAGTATTGGTCATTAGACCAATAACAATTTTATTAGTATTATACTGTGTATCTTTATATCTACAAATTTGACTAATATTGTGAACAGTTCCATTCAATGTCGTTTGAGTTGCTATTTTTTTTAACTCTCGCAAATTGGTATAACCGTTATAGCAATATATAGAAGATGAGATAACTTGAGTGGTGTTTTCGGACTTGAGATTTGCTGAGAAATAAAATGTTTTTTCTTTTCCATCGCTTTGAAGCGCATACTCAAAATCGTAACGGCCATATGATGCCTTTGGCACCACAGTTATACTTCCATCATCATTTATTGTTGAAGTCGCATCTAATGCTGCATCTCTTTTTAGCTTTGATACTGCTGCCAGATTTTGTACATAATCAACTTTATCCGACTTTAATCCAGCGATTTTAATCTCATTTGTAGTTATCTTCTCACGGTCCGCTTTGATCTCTTCCGCTGTTGCGGATGCCTGATTTGCGGCATTCTCAGCTTTGGTGGTAGCCGTATTCATCTTTTCTACTGCGGATCCAATCACTGCTGCCACATCGTCATCTGCAGCCTGATCATCTCCTGTCTTTGGACGCCACTTAACCGGAATTGTGATTGTGTATTCCGTCTTTCCGCTGCTTCCTGATACAATGTACACATACGCCATAATGTTATAATTCCATGGCTTAATGTTGCTCCGAAGGAGGCTATTCGGAATCAAAACATCTGTCACATCCTCAACCGTTTCTCCAATTGAGGATGGCAGCGCTTCTGACATACCGTCTACAGCAAACTGCACGGCAACATATCTCGGCAAGCTCAATCCCTTAATTCGCAACACTTCGCCATAGTCATACTTCTGTAAGCTTGTGGTTATTGCTGTTTTCTGCCCTTCTTTAAATGATGCTGTAACCATTCTTATTTCTCCTTTTCAAGTTTTTTCACTCGATCTGTGAGTGCCTTCACTGCTCCGATCAGATCTGATATCAGCTCAATGTAACCCAATGCTCCATACTCAACCTGCTTTGATTTTCCGTCCGGTTGTTTTTCCCAACGCTTTAATTTTCCTAGTAACGCACAGTTTTTACTTTTTACAATAGATTCTACATCTTGAAAAATTAATCCATAATGGTATTTTTCATCTTCGTCTGAACTATATCGATACGCTGCTGGTTTAAGTTTATTGATAAATTCTAAACTTGTAGTTTCGTTTAAATACTGTATTGTATTTTTCAATCTAATATCCGATGCGGTATTGACTACGGCAACATTAAGCGTGCAACTCTGCGGCGTGTCTCCGTCACCTTGTCTCTTACCATACATGCTTATCACGTTGGAGCTGCTCTGCTCGATACGTGCTGTATAATCAGCAGTTTGCTGATCTTCTATGCTCTCTGCTAAATGGAAATCTATGTAAGGTGTATGAGCCGCTGAGTCGTTATTGCCGAAAAGCTCTACTCCATAATCAACAAAGATCGCCTTGTCGAAGTACACATCCTGATCCGTATATATCCCATTTTCAAACTTTCCGTTTCGGGATGACATAGGACCCAGCTGAAAACGGCCATTCGTGCTGATGAAGCCACTTCCAACTTTTAAAATACCATTGTTGATCAAGACCTCACCTGTCTTCATATCTACACAAAACAGCGTATTGCCTTCTCCGTCCGATACTAGAAGCTTTCCAGTTTTGATGTAGGTTGCATCGAGTCCAATCAAGTAAATTTTCTTCAAAATTGCAGTTCCATCCCAGCTGAGTCCGTTGTAACTGTTTCCACCATCTGACGAGAATAAAATTCCTGCATCATTTACCTGGATAATCGTGTACGATTCCTCTAAGGTCTTCTTATCATGCAGGAACCAATTGTGTGCTCCATCTTTTCCAATATCCGTAACGTACAGACCAGATGCCTTTCCCATCTTGTCTACAAGGTCAGCGATGGCCTTTTTACGGGCTTCCCGTTCCAAGTTGATTATTTCCTCAATCTTGGTATCTGTGTCTCGTCTGACTGCATCTGCGCTTCCTGTGTAGGTTTTGAGCGTATTACCGACTGTGATTTTATAATCTGATCGGTCTAACAGATTTCTGTCCAGCGTCACAATGGGGCTTCTAAAATCTAACTTATGACGTACACTGATACACCTTACATTCTTCATGAAGCGAAAAGACTCAACTTTGACGCCTGTTCCTGACAGATCTGCCGCGGTCACTGTGATTGACTCAACCGACTTGAGTGCTTCCTTTAGATCTTCCTTACCCTTACGAAGCAAATTCTCTGGAAGAGTCACATCTTCATGCTCTATAGTCTTAAGAACCAGACCATACTTTGATACCGCGTCATCGTCCTGCACATAATCTTTTCCACTGTTGACTGATTCAATGGTCAAATACTTTTCTTCTCCATCCTCAGCTTCCTGCTTTTTCCCAAGCGGAATCACTGCTGTGGCAAAGCCAGAATCAATCTCTTTTACCTGGTCAATGTCAATGACGTTTTCCCCATATTTAGCTGTCTGCTCATTATTCTCTCGAATCTCTGCCAGACAGTCCAAGTATGTCACACCATTTTCCCAGCGCTCCACCAGAAAACAGTCCATCTTGTCAAGAAGCTTCTCTTGCAGTTCTTCCCAAGTTGATGGGTAATGTATATTGGACCTGACAACATAATCGTTTGGATCTGATACTGTAATATTCCCCACAACAAATTGACGCTCTTTCTCGACCTGCGCGTTATGCTGCGTGATCAAGAAGGTAAAATAATCTCTGGGACTTCCGGAGAATTCGTATGGGCGAACGATCGTATCATTGAGATATGCCAAATCGCCTTCTGCTGTGTGCTCTGTATCTCCCCAAAAGTCAGGATTGTTTTTGATGATACGACCCTTAAAAAGCGTCTCATCATCTTCTTTTACTGTTACTCTGGTGACTCCAGGAGTGATTGCCAAGTCTGCATATTCATGGTCTGTTGGAATGATAATTTTCAGTGTTCCAGCCTTGTTTTTAGCCTGGCTTAACTCTGCTTCCTCCAACTGCAGCTTTTCAATACGAGGATCATAAATCTTTTTAGAATCGGAATATATTGTGATCATAATGATGCCTCCTGGTAACTCACTGCAACTGTTCCCGTACCAATAAATTCAAGCAGGTTCTCTCCTGCCGTGAAGATGATCTCCGAAATACTATTTTCTCCAGATGCAAGAGTATATGTCTTTCCGGAAAAAGTCACTGTCATGGCGGCGCTGCACTGAATGTCCGGAATCACGTTTCGCTGCAGGTTATAGCAAAGCAGCTCGGTCTTTCCAGACACAGTAATTTCTCTGTATGTCAACTCTCGTTTGTATCGATACGGATCATAGGTGATCGTAAGCTCTACAGAAGACCAATAACCATCACATGACTCTTTCACAGAGATTCGCCCGCTTAAATAGAAGTCCAGATCATATGGGAAAACGACTTGGCACTTCTTTCCATGGCAAAGCTGCTTAATGCACATTGTCTTTTGATAATGTTCTGGCATGTCGGCTTGCTTTGACAATTTAACCTGCATGGTTCCTGACTTATATCGGATAATGCCGTCCTGCTCTGTATAATCCAAGCTGCCATCCATGCCGGTGATGTCGATATATTTTGTCTTTGGTGTCGGAGCGGTTCGGATAATGATGGTTTCGATGTCGTATCCATAGTCTTCCAGAAGATCTACACTATTGATCATCAATCCTTCCATCACATCACCCCTCTCTGATTCATCTGTGCGTACTCTTGTAATCCGGCATTGATACGACTTGTCATCACTTTGCCGACTTTCTTGCCATCCAAGCGCACATCCATCCCATCTATCGCAGATGCTACAACTTCTCCCAACCGATCATAATCAAAGTCTGATGAGCCCTTCTCCTGCGACTCTGGAGCTGATCGCGCAACAGTCTCCATGGTAGACTCCGTGGCTCTCTGTGCCAGTTCTGCATCCATGGTATAAGATGCCTGACGGATCTGATCGACTGCCCAGCCTAGATCAAGATCGGGCAGAAGCACATCTTTAAAGCCATCCAATGTTGCATCTGCTGTATCGGCTGCAGCTTCTTCAACCTGTTCTTTCCCCTCCTCAATACCGCCTGCCCATCCTTCAGGAACGTAAAGAGCATCGGCTTTTGCTGCTGCGGATGGTGAATGAATCTGAGCGGTTGCGCGGAATGCGGCAAGAGCCGCTCGTGCTGAGCTAGCAGCAGCTGCTGCTACACTGCCCTGTCCAGCATATATGCCTGCCGCAAAACCCTCTGCCAGATATCTTCCAGCGCTCTCTGCCTCTCCCCGATATTCACGAGTCCTTCTGACATACTTGTCTGAAAGCTTTGATGCTGTTCCTGCTGTATCAGCAGAACCTAGTCCAAGATTCATCGCATTACTAACTGCAACACCATCAATCCATGCCAATGTTGTTCCAGCAACTAACACACCAAGAAGTGATGCCATCAATTTTCCTGCTGTTTTGGCAGTATCTGCAGATCCCAGACCATCATCGGTTGCATTGGAAATGTCAACTGCAGTATTCTCTGCATTTTCTTTTTGTGCCTCTGCACCGGTAATATAACCTGCTACGTTGTCGGAACCAATCTGTGTTGTCGCGTCTGTATCAGTCAAGCCGTCCTCTGTTGCGCCTGCCAGCGCGATTGCAGTGGTAGATACTTCCGACTTCTTTGACTCGACCCCAGTAATATAGCCTGCAACGCTTTCTGAACCTGCTTGCTGCGCTGTATTGACTATATCTGTTGCAAATTCTTTAAAACCGGTTTCCGCTTCCGCATTTTCCTGAGCAATCTCCGATGCAACGTTATAGTATTTATTCCAATTATCATTTAAATCCTTTATATACTGGATGTTTCCTGCATTTATCTCTTGAGCAATTGCAGCCACTAATGAAGCTGATTGAGGACCTAGATCACGCAAATATTGAACAAATCCAGTATCAAGTGCAACTACCGAATTTGTCGATACATCTGTTACTCCTTGCGTCAATGCATCAAGATTTGCGGCATAATTGGTCATTCCGTTAACGCAAGAAGCAAAGTTTTCAAGTGCTTTGGCAGCCGTAATCTCTGCTCCAGCAGACCATTCGCTGTATAAACTTAGCTGTCCCATAATAGAGCCTTGAGCGCTTTCATACGCACTTTTATATGCTTCTTGTAAGGTCTGAAACTTCTCTGCTATCTCTCCGGTTGTTTTGTAGGTCTGACCCGCATACTCAATTTCTGAGGTGAGCAAATCTTCGTTAACTGTAATTGCACCTTTCTTTGCATCTGTGCCATCTTCTACCGCATCTTTCTCATCTTTCTGAGCATCAGTTTCTTCCAGAATTTGTTTTTTTACTTCTTCTGCTGCTTTTTCATATTTTTCTTTTGCTTCCTTAGCTTCTCCCAACGTTCTTGAGCTTTTTTCCACCTGATCATTTAATACTTCCATAGATAACGATAGATCTTCCAATTCTTCATCCGTGTTACCTGTAAGATCATAATAATCTTGTAGTGTTTCTACAAGTTGGTGGTTCGGTCCCAAAAGTTCATCTACTCTAGCATTCCATTTTTCTTGGGCTGCTGTTAGTCCATCCTGAGCCGTTGTCGTTTCCAACATCGAATTTGCAAGCGCTGTGTATACTTTTTCTTTAGCTTCTTGCGTAGCCTGCAGCATTATTTGCTTTTCTTCGTTTTCAATCAGCTTTTTGATTTCATCGTTTGCGAGCTTTATGCTTCCCTTTTCTTCATCGTATGCTTCTGCAAGCTCAGGAATTGATCCGGATAATTCGTCTACTATTTTTTTTAGTTGGAATTTTTGAAACTCATTTTTTTCTTCAACACTATTCAATTCAATAAGCGTATCTTTATAATATTCTAATTTTGATACATCTTCTGTAGCCGTATCCACCGTCTTTTCTGCTGTGTCCATTGCCTTTTCCAGATTATCTATTGCTGCATTGATCTCGTCAATGTACTCCTGCATTTCAGTTTTCGCTGGTGAAATCAAATCCGTCAATCCCTTAAACATGCCTGTCGCCATATCAACCACGGTACCAGCCGGACCTGAAATGTAATTGTATGCTGCAATACCAAGACCTTCCAGAGCGGATCCCGCAGCGGTGATCTTGCCCTGAAGATTGTTCTGCATTGTGTCAGCCATATCAGATGCAGCACCGCTAGAGTTACGCAGTTCTTCCTCGTAGCCAGCAATCTTATCAATGCCTTCATTAAGAATTAAGTTTAAACCTGTGATTGAATCAGAAGTAAACGTTGATGCCAGAGCGGCTGCCTTCTGAGCATCGCCCATGCCTTCTGTTGCTGCATCAACATCTGTGATGATATCAGTAAGATCTCTAAAGTTACCCTGCGCATCCATAACAGCCACGCTGGTCTCTCCGATCTGGATCGCACCCTCATCCATCTTGGCTGTAAGATCTCGCATGATCGCAGCCAGCTGAGTACCGGCTTCTGATCCCTTCTTACCCTGGTTGGCCATACCTTCGAGGAGCGCCGTTGTTGTCTCAATGTCCTGTCCACTCGCATTAAGATTAGCGGCACAATTTTTGTATGCCTCTCCCAGCATCTCAGCTGTGGTATTTGAATGTGCCTGAGCATATGCCAGCATATCTGCCATATATGTGGCCTGATCTGCTTCCATACCGAACGCACTCAAATAATCTGTAACCATATCAGATGCAGCAGCCAAATCCATACCAGATGCAGCAGCAAGCTGAATAACACCATCAACTGCACTAATGGACTGCGATACATCCCAGCCAGCGAGACTCATATATTTGAATGCCTGCGAAACTTCAGTGGCGCTAAAACGGCTAGTGCTACCAAGCTGCTTTGCTTTTGCTGACATCTTCTCTAGTTCTGCACTAGTAGCACCAGAAATTGCCTGAACCTCAGACATAGATGCTTCAAAAGCGCTTCCAACTTGGACAACATATCGTGTTGCTTGCTTCACTGCTGCCGTGATTGCAGCTGCACTTACAAAACCTGCGATCACCTGTGTAGCCTTACTGACTGCAGCATCGATGCCAGTGCAACTTGAGTCAATCTCGCTTTCAGCATCTCGAAAACTCTGACTCAAGCCCGATGTATCTGCATTCTCGCCTACCTGATCAGCTGCCTCTTCAACATCTTGAATCGAATCCACAATCTCTTCAGCACTTGCATCAACAGACTTAGATACACCCTGCATATCTTCCGCAAGAGGAGACTGACTGACACCATCTCCCATTCCTTCCAAGGATTGATCCACATCAGCTACGGCATCTGTGATTTGATCCGCGCCCTGTTCCATGACATCCTGTGCATGATCCATTCCTGTCTGAAGATCATTTCCCACATTCTGTCCCATGGAAGACAAGCTTTTATCTACTTGCTGGGCTTGGTCTTGTGCTGTTTTTCCGAAGTCCTGAATCTTTTTCTCCGAATCCTGAAGACCAGTCTCTATCCCTTGAGGATCTACACTGGTTTCAATTTTAACTTTTCCATCAGACACGTTCACTCACCTCCTTCATCCTCTGCTTTACATAATCTTTCATACGGCGGTTACGCTCTGACAGCTTCATCGTGCTTTCTGTGTCCTCGCCTTTTAGCTCGTATTTCTTACGCATCTTCGCGTAAAAAGATTTCTGCTGTTTGGACATACCAGATGTATCGACCGTTCTGTACATCATTACTTTACTGAGTTTGCAAGTATCTGAAAGATTTTCTAATAAAGCACAGAACTTCCACCAGTGCATCCGCAACGGCTGAGTTAGATCGATCTGGTATTCTTGAAGAAAAGCCGACCATATCAGCAGACTGTCTACACCATAGTCAATTGCTCTGGTACGTCTCTGAAAATGTCCTCTGCGCTTTTCCTGCTCGTCTTGCTCTTTTCCACAACGAAAGAACCACACAAGCTTTTCTATTGCCTGTGTGGTCTGTTCTGGGGCTTTCTCCATGTAAAAGATGTTTAATGCAGACAAAATCCGATCTGTATCACTCAGTTCTTTGTCATGCATAATCTGATCAATCAAAATAATGGTGCGGAAGTCTGCGTTTATCAGATATTCCACACCATTAACTAAAACCTTATCAGGTAGCTGTTCCAGGAGCCAGTTCATACTTTTTCACCGCCTCTGCCAGATTTTCATATTTCTTTGCGATGCAGCTGCGCCGCACTACTGCCAGCGCCTGCTCGGCCTGAATCTTTCCAAGGAAATCATAATACGCTGCCTCGGCTTCCTGAACATCCTTGCAGCCTTTCAGCACATCGATCTTGGTCGCGTCAATGAAAAATTTACGGTATACGCCGATCTGCCATCGGATATATTCAGACATTGAATGTCCAGTCTTTTTGTATTTTTCATTGGCATCGGCCATATTGCTGATGGCCTTCTCAAAACGTTTCGCATCTTCTAAGCGTGTATGCTTAAAATCAATTTCTTTCCCATGGATTTTCATAACCACTCCTTACTCTCCTGCTGACCAGGTATATTCTTTTGGTTGATCGCCCACCTTGCGAAACTCAATATCAATACCTGCTGAATCGCCTGCATTTCCAGATCCATCGTTCTTTACCACGATTGTGACCTGCCCCTTCTCACCAAGTCCAGTCAAAATATTGAAGTAGACATAGTTGGTGACAACTGCATTGCCTGTACCATACTTAATTTTGTTGCTGAGGCAATAGTCCTGTGCCTCATCTCCAATATAGCGATCTCCTGTCAAGGTAAAGGTTCTCTGTGTTCCAGTCTTCTGTGTCGACTTTCCGGCACGGATATAGGTCTTATCCGATGTTACTGGATTTAAATTGGAATCAAGCCCTGCAATGCCCAACTGAACCACTGCATATTCTGGTTCCTTGGTTGCAACAGCTGCCGTCGGATCCAGATCAATTGCAAAAACCATATCATCATTTGTCACCCAACCGGTATATTTCGCATTTGGTGTAACTTCTGCCATCAATTCTGATAATTTCATTTTCTAACCTCTCTTTCAAAGTAAATGACGCGGCACTGAAACATGTATCGCGCCATCGTCTGCTCCATATTGACACCTGCCAAATTCGGCATGTTCTGGAGCGTCTCTATTTTCTGTATCTCACAGGTATCCGGGAAATCCGGATATTCTTTTGCGCGGTTCTTCTGATCTACCCAGTCCATAAGGCTTTGGGCAAATTCCATCGCCTGCAGATTCACATCATCTTTATAAGAGCTGTATTCCTTTGTCACGATGATCGTAAATCCGTATTCTTTTATCGCTCCGACACGAATATAGCGTTTCTTAATTCGATCTGCGTAGTCCGTCAGGAAAGCAACTGAATTTAACTCATCATCTGAGAAATTAAAATTCATCTCAGCTGATATTTCTTCGATCTTCGGTTTAAAGAACGAAATCATTGCTCGGTGCTTGTTGTTCATATTAACCTCCTGACTTTAGATAATTTTCATAGGCCTGCGCCAGATGATCTCCACGGGCAACCATCATTGCCTTGTCCCAATGTGATGTCGCTTTTGGATGCGGAAATGAACTGTATTTTAATCCTCTGCCAGTGGGAACCTTTGCGATTCCTGGTCGAGACCAGTAAAGACCTTCGCCATTTGTAAATGCACCTTTCTTTGTTGTCGGATCAACGTATAACTTTCCCTCGTACTGATAATGAGCGTATGGAGAATTGTACTCTACAACCCCGTGATCATTCTCTGTGTAGACACTAACGTTCTGGGTAAGAAGCAGGTGCCTTGCTGGAATATATGGAATCATCAAGCGTTCGGCCTCACTTGCTAAAAAAAGAAGGTTGCCACGATCATGGCAGCCACTTGCATCCTCTGCAATCTGTCTTTTTGATTTTGTCCAGTCGAACGAAAATTTCATTTCATCAGCCTCCTACACGATAATGCTTATCCACAAGATGTTTTGTGTTATCCACAGTCTTGCTGATAATAAAGGCATCTGGCGCATACTGGCGAAGCACCTTTGTGATATTATTTGTTGCCGGATCGATCTCTTCTGGACAAATCCCCTTTACCACAAGATCTCCTGCTGACAGTGTAAAACCTATCCGATCCTGTTTCCACTCGTGATACGGTCGGTAAGATGGATTCTTTGGAATTCGAACAGTGTATTCCGGCCGAAGATCCATCTGCAAGAAGGTCTGTTGATTTGCACCAGCTGAGCGGATCATCGCACTGTTATAGCTGCAGTTCTTTAGCACTGTTTTTTTCCAATGTTCCTTTTTATCTGGAGAGTCAGCTGCTTTTAACCTGTTATAAATCGTGACCGTATCACAGTAGTTCGGATTCATTTTAGCCCCCTATACATCAATCCTGTGTTACAGAGGTACTGCGCGATCAGGCGCCGCACTTCCTTCATTTTGCCTGTTTCAGTCAGCGTTGAATTTGACAGATCTACCGTTCCACTCTGACCATCATTTGACCAGGATGCTAATGGACCTGCCAGGCCGCTTTCCTGCTGCTCGGCCTTAGCCTTGTCTGCCTTATACAACACCTCTGCCACGGCGCAGGTACACAGCTTAACCTCTTCCGGTGGCTCTGGCATAACCTTGACTCTTCCAAAGGTGTACAAGTCAATCTGCGCTCTGGCTTCGCGCTCCCAGTACAAAAAAGATTCCTCTGGTACTACTGGGGATTTCCCCAGCAGATATCCAGATGTGTAAAATTCATAATCTGCGTACATAATCTCCTCCTGATCAGGACTGTGTTGCCAAAGTGATTGCCTTATTAACAGCAACTTTTTCTACAATAACAGTTTCTGTTACCGATACGCATCCCTTCAGGGAGATCTTCGCCGTGTAGGTTCCTGGACGCAGGTTGAACTCTGCCTTACCATTATCATCAGTTGTGAGGATTGCTCCCTCTACATTGATACGTGCTCCTTTACGTGCCTTCGGACTTTCTGCAGCTCCATCGGTTACTGTGAAGGTAACTTTCTGAGTTGGTGTCGGTGTTCCCGGCTCCAGATAAGCAAATGCACAACCGGTACGGTCCTCATTTAAACGAGTTGCCGGATTTGGAAGTGCCCAGCCCATGCGGAATACAATACGAAGTGCAGTCATATCCTGCTGTGCCAGATTATAGATGATCTCTTTCGTGTCTGGATCCTGAATAACGCCCTGATCCAGAATCTTTACTGTAATATCCTGACGAATAGAATATACTGCCTGGCTAAAATCACCTACAATCAGCTGTGCGATATTAGGGAAAAAAGCACCGTTTTTCGGGAATGTAATAGGCGCGCCATCCAGAGAATATCTGGCCACTTCCTGCATATTACTCTTAAAGATCGGCTGTCCGGTTGTATCACGAAGACCACGCAGATTTGCTTTGAAGTTCATCGGTGCCAACGCGCCAGATACACCATAGCCATCGTTCTCCACCTTTGCGAAGACTCCATTCTCGCCTAAAATTAAATCATAGTAGTCTTTGCCTGCTGTAGGCGCTACATTGTTGCCTGCCTGTCTTGCACGAGAGATCAAGTCTAAGCCCCACTCGGCTGGACGGTTATCTCCAAAAATAATAGCTGCGTCTACCTTCTGACCAATTGCCTCCATAACGCGTGGAATAATCTCACCAAAGATATCAAACTCTGCATCAGAAAGTACGGCATCTGAAATCGGAACAATTACAGCCAGCTCTCCAGCATTGATATAAACGTTATCCCATGCCTGTCGGGTGGTCTGCTTCATTCCTGTATCGCCGTTTACCCAGTATGCAGTTGGAAGGAAATCAAGCACACGGATTCTGGTCTGGTTTGATGTCATGTTTGGAAGCTTTCTGGCCATGCTCATAAATACGGACTGCTTCGGTGCGTCCTGAAAAATGTTTGATACAATCTGTTGGCGGATAATCGCCTCCGCGTCGGCTCTGTTTGTAATATTAACTGGCATTTTACTCTCCTCTTCCGAGCAGACTTCTCAAAGCTTCGTTTGCCTGCTCTCTCTTTGTCTGTGCCTCTGGATTGATTCCAGAAGTTGATGAAACCACATATGGGGTTCTCTTTTCTGTCTGAAACAGATAATCGTTGTCTTTCTTAAGTGCATCAAGCGCTGCTGTAATGTCCTGTGCCTGATTCTTTGATGCCTTTAAGGTATCAATATCAAGCAACGCCATGATTGCCTTCTCATTGCGTCCGGATGCCTTTCGAATTGCATCTCTAACTGCTGAATCAAAAGTATAATCAGAGCGAATCTTCTCGATCTCTGTGTCCTTTCCCTTCAGCTGATTAGTTAACTCGGTGACTTTTGTCCGAAGACCAGCTACATTGATGCCCTCCATTGCCTTTAAGGATGCCTGAGCTGTGTCAAGCTGTGCTTTGTAGGTGTCTCTCTCCGCTTTCATCGGGTTTAACTCCTTACCATACTCGGCCATAACGAAATCAACCTGTTCAGCTGTCAATCCTTTTGCTGTTAGATCTTCTCTTTTCATGTTTCTGTCCTTTCTTCTACTCCTGTTTTTACGCGTGTGAGCCGCGAAGTCTTCGGCTGTTTAACGCCTGTCCGGCGGCGAAAAAAGCATAAAAATAACACGCATTGCTGCGTGCTTGTTAACAGTTTCGATATTTCTCCCATATCAGATATATAAACATTCCCAACATAATTGATACAATAGTGGATGTTCTCACAGTTATCCTCTCCTCCTAAAAAATAGACGCAAAAATACCACCGGCCTCTCGACTGGTGGTATCAATCAATATTCAATTTTACATACCCTCTACATTCTCAATCTGATCAATAATATCCTGCAATGCTTTTCCCTCAAAGAAAGGTTCCTGCATTACTTCCTCAATGCTGTGCGCCTCCATGAAATCCTCTCCGCACCACATATCGAAATGACCAGCATCAAACGGATCTACTCCACATGCTTTTCCATTATAATCAAAAAGGACGTGTGTGCATAAACTTCCAATTCGATCTCGAAGTCTTTTTACTGTCATAATATATCTGCATTCTCCTTTCTTTCATTTTCCGTCAGCTCCCTAGTTGGCCTTCCAATAAGCTTTCCGTTCACATCATACTTATAATCATGTGCATGTTCTCCATTTTTGCCATATGGATGCATTTTTGCATTTCCATGATTATTGTTGCTGATCTGCTTGAACTGCTTTCCATTTTCATCGTAATAATTTCTGTCGGTTCCACCTTTCTTGCCAGTCAGCTGAGTAATACTATTCGGCTTTCCTGTCAAAGTGGTCTTTTCAACTTCAATTATATCGTGTCCAGCCGCATTTTTCAATGTTGTTGGCATTGTTTTCTTTAGTTCTGCCTTAGTTGGCGTAAACCTGCCACGTAATCCATCCTGATACACTCGCTCCATCTGCTCTGGAAGCTCCATTGCTTCTGAAAACGCTTTGTAGGTCTGCATTTGTCCTTGATATTTGGCTTTTTTCAGCACAATGTCTTGTGGATCAGCGCCGCCGTCCTGCATCAGGCGGATGTCTTGACGGGTCTTTCGCATCCGAGTCTCCATTCTTCGCTGTGCTTGAAGTGCCTCGTATGTGGTGTACTTCTTGCCCAGATACTCTTTCGGAGTGTTCTCCTCTTTGATCATCTGGTCAAGCTGCTCATCCGTGTAGGTACGAACGGATACGCCAGGAATAAACGGTTTGTAATCGTGATAGCAGTTGGCCCCATGTAGTCCGGTAACAGTTCCCAGTCCGCAAATATCTCGCAGCTGCTGCATCGTCCAGACTCGACCTTGCCACGGCTGATGAGTTGGACGCGCTCCGACATGATATGTAACCTCGTATGTGTCCGTCTGAAGGTCCTCTGCCACTTGCTCGTTAATCTTTCCCTGCACCTGCCGAAAGCCTGTCATGACCGCTCTTCTGGCTGCCACATCGACTCGATTATGCCAACCAGAGTCGTAATCAATCCATCTGAGTCCGGAGGTGGTCATCGTGTTGATTGTGCGTGCTAAGACGGTATTGTATGAGAATGCACCTGATTTAATATCCATTATGGCTGCATCTAATGTCTGCTGGTAGAACTTCATCGTGGGCGAATACATGATGTTACCTGTCACAGGATCACGAATTGCAAATCCTGTTGAACCTGTGAGATTTCGGAACGTGTCCTTGGTCTGCTTTTTGGATGCCTCAATCATTTGCAGCAGCTGGACATTTTGCTCAAGAGGAATCTGCTCAAAGCCAGACACCTGATACTCTCGATCGTGCCCGTAATACTCTCGGTATACGTCATCCGAGAAGATCTTGTCCACCTCGTCATCTGTCTTCTCAAGCATCTCCTTAATCCATTTTCGGATCTGCTCCTCTGACTCACCTAATTGCTGCAGTCTGGAGATCTCCCAGTCGGCAGAGGCAGGCAAGAAACCATTCACTTTGATGCGCTCAATGATGTCCTTCATGATACGCATTTCCAGCTCAGACATCAGCTCTACAAATGGCTGCGGAATCTGTTCGAGTTCGCCCTGTGTCATTCAATCACCTCTGCCGGCTGTTGAACAGCTGCTTTTGCTTGTTCTTCTGTTTCTCCATACCACTTCATACGGTATTCCCACAACTGCATAGCTCCCATTGCCACATCCTGACGATCTTGATCTCGTTCTTTGTCTGCATCCACAACGATGCTGTCATCCCAAGAAAATGATGTATTGCAGGAGCCTGACGGTGCCAGACCATACACATCACACCAGAAACACATAGCGTCCACCAGATCTTCCAACGCGTTCTGTAGAGCCGTCTGACAATCACTGACAAATGAATAAGACCTCTGCTTGCTGGCTCTGATCTCCTCTGCCGTCTTGTCCGTGTTATTCGGGTCTGAAAGTGTTCCATAGGCCAAATTACAGTTAAACTCAATCTTGCGCAGCTGGTTGTTTAATCCATTGAAGAATGATTCGTCTCGGATCGGCGGTGAATACGTCTCCATAAAAGGCTTGTCTATTGCCCCAGAATTGTACTCCACCGTTCGATACAATCGTTGCATTCCTGCCGGATACTCCCAGCTGTCTGTTTCTGCCCGATACTTTAATAAGCTCTGTGCTATATGAACAGCTGCTTCTTTTCCTTTGTACTCCCAGTTAATTTGAGAATAACGCTCATCTGCCTCACGAATCAAATCATCTGCTCTTGAAAAGACAGAAACACCAAGCGGGCTATCTGAATTCTTGTTATTCCCAAGTGGTACTTTAAAGTATCCGAATGGCAGCTTATCAACCCCTTCAAAGCGAATCTCCTCTGCCAGCTGCGCCCACTTCGAAACGCTTTGAATCGGTACCTCTGTTCCAAGCACACCATCTGTCCTTGAAACAAATACTCGATTGCGAATACTCATCTCCTCGCCATCAATATGATGTAACTCAATTCGGCTGTAGATCTCCTGCCCTTTTCGAAACTGATCCAGAAAGGCGCAGCGTGTAATCTGTTCCGAATCATATTCCAGTGGGAAGAACGAATCCGCCTGAATGTACTGAATCGCAATTCCTTTAGCTGTTGGATACGGCTTGAAGATCATGCCGCCCTTCGCAAATGCATACTCAGTCTGGATCCGGAGTTGTTCGCACACTCTCTGATAGAATTTATCCAGATATGTTGCTCTTGAGCTGCCGCTTATGTGGCTCTGAAGCTCCAGTGTCGTAAGTCTGGCAACTTCTCCAGCCACCGATGCAGGAAGGCATAGAGACTGAACCGTTGGGCTTAGCCATGGTGCTTTATCCTTGTACATGTTGCTCCATAGCTCTATCCTCCGCGCAAACTCTCCGCTGAGCGCATAGTCAATCTGCTCCTCTTTATCCAGAATCTTCTGGATGGCTTCATACATTGTCGCATATCTCATCTTTTTAACTGCACCTGATCAACATACTAATGCTTCGCTCAAACGTGTACTCAAAGCTATCCAAACTGTCGATATCACTTGTACCATCATCCAACCGGACATTCTTCGTGATCTCATTCGGATCCCATACCGCTGTACACAGTGCCGTGACCAGGCTTGCGCACTCCTTTCCGACATAGAAAAAACGCCCCTGTGCCATCAGCATGACAAGAGCGTTAATTCGGTCGTTTATTTCTGTTTTTAAGGCATTCTCTACACGGATCCAGCCCAGGCCGTTTCGCCTTAAACTGCTTCGGATTCCTGCAATCAATGTCTGCTCTGCACTGTCGGCATACACGGTTGTAATGTACCCATACCGGCTAATGATCTTCCGGCAAAAGTTGCAGAACATTGTACCTAGTTGCTCCGGATCGATCTCGATCTGGTTGCCCTGCTCATCTTTACAAGCAATCCGCTCCGATGCCAGTGCAATAACCGCACTATATCCTCTCGTGATCGCAGTCGCTGTGAATGCATGACCAGAGCCGGAACCACCAAAGTCAATGCCCAAGATGATCTCCATCAGATCTGTTGGCTTTTTATCCAGACTAAATGCAAACTGCTTTGTACTGGTATCATCTGCAAAACGCCTGTAAATTAGACCACTGGCAACCACACGCATTCCCTTGATATCGCGCATATACCAAATGCTGTTCGGGTCATATTGAGCCTCAATCTTGCGTTTTCGCTCGTCGCTGATGGTCATATTATCGTACAGTGTGCAGTGCATATAATTATAGCCGCCTGGAAACTTATCTTCCTCTGCCTGCTTCTTGTACTTGTCGATGTACTCTGTGTAGATGGTTGCATTTGGATTGTCCGGGTTCAAATCCCAAAACACACGTAAGTGCTTTGCCGCTAGCTGACGGTTTAATGCCTCTTTAATCGTGCTGTCGTGATGCAGGTTGATCTCAGTTGCAATCCACATGCCGTATGAATTGCCTCGGATCTTTTTGAAGCTGTCCGCCTTAGAAGCTCCGGCAAAGATAATGATCTTCTGCTGGAATCTGGTTGACGGACCTTTGATGTACAAAGCTTCGTTGTCTTTGTACTTCCCCCAGTGGCATTGCCCCCGGAAGATGTACTCCAAACCAAGGCCATTACAGTCACCGATGTTAAGCTTTGCGTTTCCGACCGTAGATCCGGTTGCCAGATGAATGCGATCTGGCGCGGTCTTTAACTCATGTGCAAAGGCATACACATTATCAACTGTCTTTCCGGCACGAACCGCGCCCTCTGCCACATTGAACTCACAGGAGACGCAGCGTCGAATATACTCTTTGTGCTTTTCAGAAAACATATAACTAAGCGTTTGTTTCTTCGTGTACGCCATAAATCTCTGCCTCCGATTCGCTCATATCCTCGATCTCCTGATTGTTTCCAGTCAGCTTATCCGTCTGAGCCTTAATCTGTGCAATGCGACTTCGCTGCTCCTCAGATGCCATGCCCCAGTCTTTGTGCAGCATCTCATCATACTGCTTGATTAAGCTGCGAAGCTCGCTCTGAGCTCGGGCCTGTGCTTTCATGAACTCGTTTTGCTTATCCCATGCCTGCTGTACTTCCCATTTCTCGCCAATCACATTACCTGCTTTGGTTTCTATCCTTTCAACCGTTTTGTCCTGTTGATCACGCACATAGGCAATCCGCTGTGCTCGGATAATGGCAACATAAGCAATCTGGATCTGATGCCAGAGCAGATCAAGCGGATCAGCCTGCTCAATGGCAGAAAAAATCTCCCTGGTCTCATCAGGAAGATACTTGCTGAAGAAGCCATACTTTTCAGCGTTTTTATTCTGTTCTGGTGCTCCACCATCATTTCCAACAGCATTCTTGTTTCCTGGCTGTCCACCTTTCTTTCTATGCGAACGTTCGCTTTTCTTACCCGAACGCTCGCTATCCCACTTGTGAGTACACTTCCATCTCCGGACAGTGCCCTCGGGCAAATTCAGTTGACTTGCAATCTCAACCAACTTCTGCCCCTGCAGGTACATTTCTTTTGCCTGCTCTATTCTTTTGTCCGGCGCTCTGGCCATGTCTCTCACCACCTCTCATTCGTGTTATTTTGGGTATAAGAAAAAGCAGCCCCTAAGGACTGCCTTTGATTCATTTATTCATCATACCTCACTGATAAAAGCATGAAGCACTATACCACTTTTTAATACACATGTTCCAATGTATTTATTATTGCTGTATTGAGTATCAGATAATTCTTCTCCTGTCATACACAAAAAGAATTTAACCTTTTTTGTTTCTTCACAATTAGTTAAAAACCAAATGCACGGTTTTTCATCTTGCGCTTGGAATTGTAGAATTCTAATTTCTCTTCTCTCGTCTTGATACATTGGCAAATTCACAACTTGTTCGGGCATTAAATTAAGCTTTTGTTTATATATTTTCATATACACGTCTCCTCTATTTTAACCCACTATTCGTTTTATAACACGTTAGAAATACCATCTGTATCTTGTTCTCACATTAATTAACATCTTTATTTTCACCTTCAGCAATAAAAATATCTCCAGTTACAAAGGCTGGAATCGCAACATATTCATTATCTGACTCCGCTCGCATTAATGAAACTATCTGCAATTCGGTTTTGCTTTCCAACAAAATTCTTACTGGAAATTTAGGTGCCGTTGGCCTATTGACAGAAATCATTAGTGCATTACACAGAGTTCCATCTTGCAGCCTTACATTTTCACCTAAATCTCGTTGCATTATTCCATCACTTATACATCTGCAACTAATATCTTCTTTTTTGTTCATAAAAAAGACAGCATATCTTGAAATAGGTTCCAAATATGTCACTGCTTGAAATTCTATTTCCACCTTTCTATCATTATGCTTAATAATCTTTGCTCGAACATTCTGGTATTTCTGTACACCACCAGAATATGTATTTCTTCCGTTGATAACATCAATCATCTGCCTAATCGCATCTTCCAATCCTCTACCAAATACATCAATATATAAAGTCTGCAGCAAAATGGTTGGCATCAGACAATCGTCTATTTTAACTGGTATAATTTTTGCCTCTGCATTTGTTGCCTTTATAATAGCATTTTGCCATTCTAATTTCACCATATTACTTTGCAGACTATTTTTAGAAACGAAAAAGAAAAAGAATTTGCATTCTGCTAAGCCAGTATTCATCCTATCAATAATTCCATCTCCTGGTTGAATCGACCAGCTATCATAAAACACTTTATCCATGCCATATACTTCAGCTAATCTTTGGGCAATAGGCTCAACAATAGGCTTATCCTTGTATGTGTGACTTATAAAGATCATAGTTATTTCTCCTTGGCATTATAATATTATTATCATACATCAAACAATAGCACTTCTCAAGTGTTCTTTTGATAAATATGCCGCCAGCATATTCACTGGCGGCTCCAAGGGAGAAATATACCGGAGGCCTATGACCTCTATTGTTATTATAAATGTGTTTTTTGTGTTTTGTGTGCAAATTTCAAATATGAATCAATTTTTCTGCTTACAACACTCCTGTCCATATTCATCTTTCTTCCGACCTTCTCTTGCGTTAACCCCTCAAGGAAATACATCTGGAAAATTCTCCGTGTTCTGCTGTCCCGAATCCCGAATACCCACTCCTCAATACAATCCTGTTCAGTTTCAAGCTTCGCAATCTGAGTCTTATACCGTTTACGACGTTTTGCTCCAAGCTCGTAATCATATCCAACAACTGCCTGCGCTATCGGATAGCCTGTCTGATAATCAAAGACCACATCATTTCCGATCAGGCTGTCACCCTCACCCAGATGATCAAGCTTGTACTTCAGCTCCTTGATCTCGTCCCGATTGCTCCGGTACGCTTCCAGACGTTCCCGTGTCATGCCCTCTGTTTCCATCGGTATCACCTCCTCTCGCTTTACTCCATGCTACTCCGTTCGGATAATCTTTTTAACGTGACTCTTGTAAAATTCAAGGTGGTCAATCTTATATCTTCCGTTAAGGCCACGCCCAAGCTTGCCAGTAAGAATATCTCCACCAACGATCTTAAGGCTTACATTCTTTCCAAGCAAGCTGTTCAGCTTAGGATCATCGTGGCTATCTCCAATAAACGTTGCATTCTTAACCCAAACTTTAGGTACCTCTATCGCAGTTGGCACAGCGTTGATCACAGTTCTGAACATCTTATATATCTGCTCGTGTTCAGGATGGTCCTGTTCAGCCTTGTCAACTACAGAGAGTATAAGATCTGCATCAATTAGTCTCATAATCGCTTACCTCCGTTTCTTCGATACGGCTCTGGCAGAGGCATCCATGCCACAACATCGCGAACCGGTAATGTACGACACTCAAAATATGCATCTCCAAACACCCTGATGTAATGAGCGATCATCATACCACCGCTTCTTGTCTGTACCAGATATCCTGTGCAATGATCAATGCTTATGTCATGCAGATCTTCCACATCAGGGATCTGATCACTCACTGGTATCCAGTGCATCTTGGCCTTCTCCAGTTCCTCACACTTCTCGTCATACAGGTCACACATGTCACTGATCTGATCCGGACTGAATCCAGTATTCTCGTACTCCATAAGCTTCCACAATGCGCCGTAGATCTTTTCCCACATTTCATCCGTAATAATCTGCCCTGCATACAGTGATTTCCATGCAACACCGCTTAAAGCCCAATTACCTTGACTATCAGTTTCTGTTAATCTACTCATCTTGTTCTCCTCCACCAACGTGCCTTACTTCTTGGCCGCTGCTTAATACTTTCAAGGAATCCCGAATATGTACGGTTTACTCGTTCCTTCTCTGCTTCTACCAATCTACACTCTGTGTACTTGATTGTATCGCTGATCTGCAGCTGGATCCGATCTTCTTCGCCCGGATTGTAACCGTGTCGCTGCTGATATAGCTTCTTACTCTGACGTTTGTTCATGTGATTCTCCTTTCTGAAGGTCCTGAAAATCAACGTATGTATTTGCAATAGCCAGATTGGTTGATATCTTTTCAAGATAATATTCCTTGATCGCTTCCCTTGCTGCCCATTCTGGAATATCCTGAATCACAGTCAAGCCACACACTGCTGCAATCTCATCTGGCAGTTCATTCTGTGCCTTGCTTTGTAGTCTGAGCAGATGTCCAACACATCCAAGTAACGATCTCTTATTGCTGATAACTGCCTCCTGTAACTTAGGATCTTCTCTCACTGCCTTATTGACCACGATTAATATTCCTGTTAAGACTACCGACTGACGCAAATCCAGATCAACGCTCTCAAGAAGTAATCTACCGATCGCCAACTCTTTCTGAGTTGTAAGCGTAGGTTCTTCGCCCATCAGGTAGCGCTCTGCTGTTCGCACTGTAAGTCCGTTCGCTTCTGCCAGGCGGATCACACCTTCCAGATCGCCTTTGCCCTTCAGCATTGCTGCCTGCAGGTTTAATTCCTTCAGTGTACACATATTTTTGTTTTTCATCTCTCTTACCTTCCTTCTCACGATTGTTGATAAATGCGATTAACATATCCTCTACGAATGAATCCGTATACTTTTTAGATAACTGCTGGCAATCACTAATCAATGCGTTCCAGTATGCATCTGTATTTTCTGGAATCCAGTACTTCTTCGTTAGCGTCCAGAACTCCTGCATGAACTCACTGATCTGAGGGATATCTTTCTTCATCACACTTGCCATATCAATACCCCATATGCTTCTTTCTTACTTCTTCGTAGTTCTCATCGATCACTAAACCCTCAGAGTCAAGTACCGCACATATTGCTGATGCGCATTTGACATTATCTAACTGTGTCCGCACATATGCAGATACGATTCGATCCAGGATACGCTTTGCTTCACGCTCTGGCATGCGATTGATGTCCAATTCACCTTTCACCTGCATAATCTACCTCCTGTATGTGATGCACATCACCCGTTGTAACCGTTTTTGAATTTTTGTAACCACTCCGTTACCACATGTTGGGTAACGCTTCAAACCCGCATATTTACTTGATTTTATGAGCATGTTACCAGTGTTACCGGTGATTTTGTGCTTTTTTATTTTTGAAATTTAAAATTACGTGAGTCTTATTATTTTTTTTATTTTCTGTATATAAGACACGGTTTTTCCTTGGTTTCAGTGGTAACGTGGTAACACCATGCATTTTTTCCAGCAAAATCAAGGGTTTTCGTTGTTACCGTTACCGGTTACACAAACGGTAATGTTTCCTGTTCATTCTGTGGTATCGGCACAAAACCGCCCTCATCGGCCGGCTCCTCTCCCTGCTCGATCAGTATGCAGATGCACCTGGTCAGCTTCCCATTGATGCGTTTCACCTTGGTAACACGACCCTGATCCTGCAAAGATAGCTTCTTCTTTTCCAGCCAAGACATAATACTCTTGCGTGAAAATCCACCAGCTTCACACAGCTCGTCAAATGCCTGGGTAAAGAAATACACATAGTCTCCATCCAGCACACCCCACTTCTCACAATTCGTCTCATCATCAAAGCGAGCAGGGTTCATCTCCACCTTATCGCAGATAAACCGATATGCCCTGTCATTGTCAGAAAGCTCTGAGCGGTCAACTAAGACGTTCTTCGCATCGGTAATGGAAATATACTGCTTGTCCTTAAAAATGCGCTCTGTGGCGATTCTGTCCGCTGTGAGGATAATCGAGAGAGCCGTTGCCTGCTTCTGCATCTTGCTATCATCAATCAGTTCATTCAGAATACCTTCCTGAATGGTTCGTACCGCCTCTCTGCCCATATCCGTCACGATCTGGACAAATTCTTCACCAGCAAAGCCATAATTGCCCTTGACCGTCTCAGCGGTCTCACGTGGGTCCTGATAGATATAGTCTCCGCACTCAATTTCCAGAATACGATTTATCGCACCGCCCTGGCTCACATAGGTTTGCAGAGCACGTTCGCCACTAGTCAGGATGCAGTTCTGCCACCGATTCTCCCTGTTGACGCCCAGATCGCGGTTTGAGCGACTTTTACCCTTACCAGAGCATAAATCATACACCATGCCCTCAAAATTGCCTCTGATGCGATCTGAGACCTTGCTGGTGTCATCCATTACAAGCGGCAGATGATTCAACATGTCCGCTCTGGACTCTAGCGCAGTATCTGTAGTCTTAAAGTCTCCGATGTACTTATTCTCGGCCGGATCCGCCCAGACCGATGCCGCCACCATCAGCGTCACCGTCTTGCCACCTTCCGTCTCTCCCCACAGATCTACAATGAATGGCAGCCCTCCAAGCAACGGAACCAGAACCGATGCAAATGATGCTGCCAGCATCAGCTTAATCTCCATCTTTCCTGATGCACGCAGCTTCTTTATATGTCGGATCCAAAGCTCTCTACTGCCATACTTTGAGATACTCTCGTACAGATCCCGGAAGCGATTGTCACCATCGAACACGACCTCCGTGTTATACGGCATAAAACCGTCCTTGATCCAGCCCAGCTTGCTCGTAGAATACTGCACATCAATCTCATCATCGTTCATATTTTCCACATCTGATAAATACCGAACCAGATACTTTGCGTTCTCAGATGTCACTGCCACACCTTTCGCGGACAATGAAACAATCTTTGCGGCAGAGGTAATCGTAGTCTTTGCAACAATTACCTCCTCCCAGCGGCCAGATCGCTTAAAAGCCAACTTAATCTGTTCGTCACCGGTCTCAATGTTCTTCAGGCGCTCGATCGGCAAGATCGGATGGTAACATGCCAGGATATCAGGAGAGAATGGATTTGTGGTCTGCTGGTAGATGCCATCCTGAGTTGCAATCCATGATCGACACTTCATTTTCGGATATGGCGGTCCAAAGTTTGTCCAATTCTCAACACTCTGTGCTGCCTGTTTACGTGGCTTCTCCTCTGCCACTTTCTTATACGCTTTTAATAGCTGCTTAAACTGTCGACCAACCTTCAGCTCATCAGCCCTCTCCTCCGCTGACAAGATCATCCTTGCTTTCTGGATCTCATCCTCCTGTGAGAAGATCTCAATGAAGATCTCCTCGCTCAAAATCGTCTTTGCTGTATAGTTATTAAGTGGTTCCATATCACCACCTCGTTTCCAGACCGTACAGACAGCACTGCTCATAAAGCTGCAGCTGATAATTGTTGTATGCTTCGCACCAGGCATCTGACAACGGTTCAGCCATCTTCAGTGCATCCCTGTACAGATCTATTTTTTTCCCATTTTCCTGTTTTTTTACATCAAGAGCTGCTTGTTCTTTCTGGCGCATCTCACGCTGCTTCTCAAAGTGATACTGCTTCATCCGGCGCGCAAAATTGGATTCCTTGCTCTTATCCGGATAATCACCGCCTAACAGCAGGAAGGCATCCTTAAAGGATACGCCCTCCATACGCTCAACAAACTTAAAGATATCTCCTGATGCTCCACAGCCAAAACAGTAAAAGCTGTCCTTATATATCTTGAGAGATGCTGTCTTCTCCTTATGGAACGGGCAGCAAATGAAACCTGCTCGATTTGGATGCAGTCCATACAGCGCCACAACATCTCCCATTGATCTGCTCTGCTTTATCTCTTCTCGATCCATGCAGTATCCTCCAAAAGCTCCACGATACGACGCCCTGTGCTGCGCTTATCACAGAACAAGAACTCGACACCATAGGCAATATGCACCCGATAGATCTCAGCTGCCAGCTGCCGTCCGGTAACACGACTGTATGTACTTTTCCATTCAGCCACGTCCTTGATCGACTTAATCTTTCCACCATGCTCACAGAGGATGACCATCTTCACCTTCTGCTCTCGTGATCGTCTGACCTCCCGCCAGAAACGTCCTGAGTCCTTCGTACACAGATTGCTGCAAAGCTCATCCAAATTCTGCTTGCGATCGATCACAAACTTGTCCTGCCCTTCCAACATGTAATCTGCAATGTCAAGCTTCTGAATCTGGTACAGAATGCCATGCTGTTGGAAGTACTTCTCAATGTGCTGCCATTTCTTTTCCCGGCTGTCAACGATGATCAATTAAATGGCAGCCCTTCATCATCTACATTATCCGGAATCGGTTTGAAGCCAGATGGCGGCCGTGACGCAACTGGACGCTGATAACCGGTATTGCTATCAGATTTACTTCCACAAAAGCTTACGGAGTCCACCAGACAGATCAACCGGGATTTTTTCTTTCCGTCTTCTTCCCACTCCTCCGTTATCATGCGACCTTCTACAATGGTCTCCTGTCCCTTATGGAACCACTTGTTCAAGAACTCAGCTGTGTGTCCCCATGCCTTGCAGGGCAGATAACACAGCTTTTCCGATTCCTTATACTTGTCCGACCAGGCAACTGAAACCTGTGCCATAGCAACATTGCTCGGCGTATACTTCATTACCGGATCACTTACCAGTCGGCCCTGCAGGATTGTTCTGTTTATCATCCGACTCCTCCTTCATCTTCGCCATTGCCTTTCTCGCACATTCGATGCACAGTGCTCTTCCATACTGCTGCTTTCCAAGCGCTGCAATCTCCTCTGCGCTTTTGCTTCCTGCACCCTGAATTGGCTGTCTACAGTCTGCACAGATATATGTCTTAATTGACGGAGCCTTTGGACGAATCCGAAGCGCCTCAACAACATCACCAAATGCACGAACCTTTGCTGCATAAAGCGTGATATACTTGCCATTCCAATCCTCTATGTAAGGACCATATAGCTTTTCAATGGTCTTGCAGTTGGTCACATTTAAGATCATCGGCTTCTGATCCTTCAGGTACGCAACCGTACACTCTTCCTTCTTTCCGTCCGCTCCCGTTACCATTTCTCTGCGAACCTGGCTAATCTGAACCGTCAGATCTTTACCCGGATCCAACGCATATGCTCCAATATAATCTGGATTGATTAACTTCTTCCAATGTGTCTGTGCCATTATACTTCCTCCCCATACGCAAACAGTCCCGTCTCAATTCGATCCGGACCTTCATATCCATACCAGTTACCACTGACCCTACACTCATGCAGCATTCCGATATACTCCCGGAACTTATCATAGCCCTGCTGGATAAACTCCTCGCTGCAATCGTAAACTCTGACCGCATAAGGTGGCTTCTTTTCCTGCGCCACAAACTTGAATCCATACCGCTGAAATGTATTTGCAAAGACGCCCTCCGTGTACATTCCAGCCTGGAAGTCATATCCATACTTTTTGACAGATCGCTCGAAATCCATTCCGGCACAGCTGTCTGTTGTCTTATAATCCACCAGATACAGCTGCCCTTCGTACTCTGTCATGCAGTCTGGGCGGCACTTGCACCGCTCCCCTGTATCTGGATCTGTCCAGAAGAAACTCTGCTCATGCTCTCCTGTCAGCAGCTTCTTTGCCAGTTGGTGTTTGTTGATTACCTCTGCCATCTCGCACATAACCTCATAGTCATCCTGGCTTACAATATCCTTGCCCTCATTCTCTGCCATAAATGCTGCATACTGCTCCTGGCCTGCCTTTGTTCTTCTATTCACGGTCGGGCATACCGCAAATTCACTTTCAAAGTCCCCCGACTCCAGAATCATCTTGTGAAGTGCTCTGCCAAACAACAGAGCTGGTGTGTCCTCCTTTGGATGAGTCATCTGGTACTGAAAATGCAACGGGCTCTTGCGCATCTCAAACAGATCCGAACGGCTAATGCCAGGATCTTGTCTATATTCTTTATTTGTCATCTTCCTGCTCCTCTCTGATCTGTGCTTCTGCTCGCACAGTTTCCTGTTCTTTCTTTTCGATCTGACAATCACAGGCTTCTCCTGGATCCAGATTTGCACCGCAATACGGGCATGTTCTGTAGTAACTCATATCATCACTTCTTTCTAAAGGCTTGCATTTTCCCTCAAACTGAGGTATACTACAAATGATTAGTTTATTTGTGCCGCTGACTGGGTCTGCCAACCCGCAGCGGCTTTTATCTCAGATCAGCGCAATGATCCATCCAAGTACTACGCAGGCAACCGACCATGCAATTCTGTTAACCATATTTACGATTGGCTGCACCTCTTCCTCTGCTCTGTAATCCTCTTCTTCTGCCAGACAACGGATGCGCTTGAGATTTCGATTCGGATCACTGACGAAGCTCGGCACCTGCAGCTCTTTCTCATCAGCCAGCATTACCGGTTCCCCGTTTAGTACCTTTATTATTTCAATCATCAATATCACTACCTTCTATTTTAAAAAATTTGTTACGGTTGATCCAATATACCCAAGCTCCATTTTCAGTTTCAATCGCATACCCCCATGGGAATACTTGTTTCTTTAATCCACTTCTAATAGTAGGTGGTGATATTCCCATGATGCATGCCACTTCCTCTACTGTCATTTTAGGAATTAACTGATTTCTGTTATCATCGAAATAATCAATTGGCAATCCCAATGCCTGTGCAACCTGTCTCTGTCGCTCTGGGGCTGGATTTGCAGCCCCATGAAGCCATCCACTAATGGTTGTCGAGCTGATTCCTGTACGTGCAGCTAAATCCTTTTGGCAAAGATTTTGCTTTTTCATGACTGCATGCAACTTTTGTTCAAAGCTCATTTTCATCACCTCCTTGACAAAAATAGGCAAAAAATAGTTCTCTCTTGTTAAACTGTGGGCTATTGATTTTATTTGATTTTCTTGCAATTTGTCGGCAGTACGATAGCAATTGTTTTTCACTCAATCCGAGCGATTTTATCTTTTTATAAATGTAATAAAATATTGCTATCCACAAAACTTTTTGCATATTTTATGCAGTTCTTTTTGATGATTGATCCGATAACTTACAAAGGATTCCAAAAAGCATACCATATACTTTGTTCTGATCATCCTTTGATAGTAGCGGTGCCATTATCTGGATATTTTTAAGCGGATCACTTGTTAGTTCTAACTTGCTGATATCTATTGTCTGTGTCATAAGCTCACCTCCTTTTGTGCTTCTGAGACTATTTTAAGTCTCATTCGAGCATTTGTCAATATCTTTTTGTTGACATTCGCACTTTTTTTTGCTATAGTTTGTTCAGAAGGAGGTATTAAAAATGGAGCAGCGTCTAAAATTAGTCCGAAAAAAATTAGGTCTTACTCAACAAGAAATGGCTGATCGTTTGCATATTAAACGTAATACTTTTGCTAATTATGAGTTAGGACGTAATGCACCTATTGATGCAGTCGTTACTTTAATTTGCCGAGAATTTGGGATAAATGAAGTATGGTTACGGACTGGCGAAGGTGGAGAAGATAACATGTTTACTAAAGTTGATGCTGATGATCGTTATTCTATAAACTTGGGAAAGTTGAGTACTACTGATAATGAAATGGCTCAAAGAATGGTAAACACAATTGCAGAAAGCAGTCCAGAAGAACTCAAAATCATTGAAGCATTCATGAGAAAATGTCTTGGTTTATAAAGAAAGAGGCCGCCCCTCACGGGTCAGCCTCTTTCTTTTTCATTGCTACGATAATTAAATAAATTCGTCTTAAAATACTACTGTCGCTTATTTCATCTAGCAACTTTTCAATTTCTCTTTTGTAATCCACTTACCTAAATCTCCTCTCTTATGTGATCACGATACTTTCGTTTATGTGCAAACAAACGTTTGCTTATAATATTATATCCAAACATTTGTTTTGTCAAGTCATTTTGTCCTGCCAATTACATCTTTGTAATATCATACTTTATCGCTCCTTTCTCCATTTATTCATGCTTACGGATATGCATTTATATTTTTAATGCAGTATTAACGCATATCCGTACTAATTTCTGCATTATCTTCACTTCCTAATGCATATCTTAACTTTTTCCATAAGCTGACGCAACTTAAGTGACCTCCGTTTTGAGATGTTTTTTACATTTTTTGTCTTTATTTTTAATATCATATGTGATCTTTTATTTTCATCAAATTTTAAAGCGTTTAAGAAATTTTATCATAAATGAGCTACCTTATCACATTCTATGAGCTGATGCAACATAATCTAATAACTTTTTATTTTTTCAGCTTTACTTTCGACACCATATGTAGTATTTTGTTCTTATAAAATTATCAAAACCTTAGGGAGGGCTTATTATGGCAAAATGTTCACTTTGTGGAAATGAAATTCGATTTGGTCAATCTCTTGTTTTATCCTCTTTTGATGGAAAAATTTGCCCGAAATGTCAGCAAGAAATCACCAAAAAAAAAACTCAAGCCAGTGACTGCGATCTCGATTATCTCAATAGCCTGCTGTCTACGGCTACAACTGAAAGAAACAAACTTGCAATTAGTGAAATACTAGATATGCCATATAATCCAGTATTGGATGAATCAAATCAATCTTTCCAAGAAGATATATCTCCATCTGCACTTCAAAATATTATGGAGACAACTGGTTTTAACTTTGACGGTTACTCCATTACTGAGTATAAAGGCGTTGTTTTTTCTGAAACAGTTCTTGGCACAGGTGCTTTTAGCGAATTATCTGCTAGTTTTTCTGATCTTCTAGGTACAAAATCAAATGCCTTTATGAAAAAATTGGCTCAAGCAAGGGATTATGCTATGTTGGAGTTAAAAAAAAAATGCTTATCAGGCTGGTGCCAACGCTATTATCGGCATTTCTCTTGAATATACTACTTTTGCAAGCAACCTTATTGGTATCGCGGCCAGAGGAACTGCCGTAGTTATTGAGAAATCTTTATAAGTTCTTTAAAATATCGCTTTTAACCGTGTTGGTTCTCCGACACGGTTTTTATTGAATTTGTCATATTTCCTTTACTTTTAGTGTTATATGTAGTATTTTATATTTATAAAAATCTTAGGGAGGATTTACTATGAGGAAGAAACTATTACCTGCTATCTGCTGTGCATTGTTATTCAGTAATTCTACATATGCAACTGAACAAACATTACCTGTAGAAAGTTTTTTTGAGTATACTAATGGATCTCAATCATTTACTTATAACGGGCATAAACTAACTACTGATGATAACGGAGATACTTATTTAGAATTGCATTTTACCTTTGCAAATAACTCATATCAATTCAAATACTTTTATTCTACTTTTAATGTTTTTGTAAAACAAAATAATCAAAATTTACGTTGGTTTGATCAACAACAGCCTTCTTTTGCGTCACCTTCTTTAGTAAATAATTCTACTAGGGCATTAAAAGATGGTGAAACTGTAGATCTTGCTTATTACATCAAACTTGATGACCTTATTTCTCCGCTTGAACTTACTGTTTTAGATGCCTCTTCTCATGATTATCTTTTTACTCATGATATTGATCTCAATGATTCATCCGAAATTTATACTAACTTTAATGATATTCCTTCTGATTACGATAGTCTCTTGAATTTATATTTAACTCTTCTTGACAAATATACGTCGCTTTACACTCAAACACAAGACACCAATGTAAGCCCAACCGTTGAAGAAAAAACTGTTGGATATATTACTACAGAAGATTATATTCAAGCACTCCTACGCAGCTACGTCAGCGATTACGACTACACGACCGTTGATAGCATCACGATCAACGATGATGCTGGAACCGATACTCCAGATGACTATATCGCCCTTGTAAATCTTACATGGAGTCAAAAGAACTCTCAAGAAACCACTGAAAAGATGCTTGATATGTACTCTCAGGACATGGCTGCTCGAATTTATAAGGACTCGTCTAATGTTCAAGAAATCTGCATCTTCTGGAATGTTCCTTACCTAAATGCAAGTGCAAAATGGAGTTTTGAACGCGGATCTAATGGCATGTATGCAACCGATCAAATATTTTCTAACTAAATTAACTATGAGTCTCTGTTATATTTATATCGGAGACTCTTCATTCTAAATAAAACATAAAAACAGGAGGATATGACCATGAGACTTCCAAATGGATATGGCAGCGTTTACAAGCTGTCCGGAAATCGAAGGAATCCCTGGGCGGTTGCCGTCTTTGTTGACACGCCTAATGGGAGAGTTCGGAAAATTATTGGATACTGTGCAGCAAAAGAGGATGGGCTGCAGATGTTGGCTGACTACCACAAGAATCCGTTTACCATTGAAACAGCATCTATTACTTTTTCAGAGGTATATGCCAAATGGGCTGATGAGCATTTTGGGAAAATATCGGCCAGTAATATAAAAGGATACCAGGCATCTTACAAATGCTGCACAGAACTTTATAAAATACGCATGGTTGATATCAGAAAAACTAACTTACAGCATGTTATCGATACTTGTGGAAAAAACTATCCTACACTTAGAAAGCTTCAGGTTCTCTTTTCTCAATTATTTAAGTTTGCCCTTGAAAATGATATCTGTGTAAGAGACTACTCTCAATTCGTCGATATTGCACAGTACAAAGACAAGAATCCTGATGCAATCAACCGACAGCCTTTTTCTGCAGCTGAAATTGATCGTCTATGGTCGGCAGCTGACACTGATAACTACACTATCAAACTATTATTATGTATGATCTATTCTGGTGCTCGTATTGGAGAATTGTATGAACTTAAAAAGAAAAATGTACATTTGGGTGAACGATGGTTTTATATTGAAAAATCTAAAACTCCTGCAGGTATTCGTGAAGTTCCTATTGCCGAGAAAGTTTATCCACTCTGGGAACAGTGTATGGCAAGACAATCTGATTATGTCTTCTGCAATGCCCAAGGGAATAAATTTATGGATCGTACATTCCGCGATAGCTATTGGAACCCACTCATGGATCAGCTTAATATGACACATTTGCCACACGATGCACGTCATACTTGTGTATCCATGCTTACAAATGCAGGAGTTGATGAACGTATGATTAAAAAGATTGTTGGACATGCCGGACAGAGTGTCACAGAGAATGTTTATACCCACTTAGAAATGCCCGAAAAGCTTAAAGCAATCAACTTGATATAAATTATGTATTTTTGTTAGCAGCTTGTTAGCAGTACGTTAGCTATCCGCTAAAAAACGGAGAAAACCGCACGCAAAGAAAACCCTTGAAAGTTTAGCACTTTCAAGGGTTTTCTGTATCTCATTGATATTAAAAATTGGCTTTTTATTATCTCTTGCAGAACTGCGGAGCATTGTTTTTACTTGATTATTTTGCAATTTGTTAGCAGTGCGATAGCAAATATTTTCCTTCTATCTTGAGCGATTTTATTCTTTTTTCACTCTTCTGCTTTTTTATTATCTTATCAAATACTTTTATTTTCAACACCTTAATGCCGTTTTGTATAGTCAAGACTAATCCAACCAGCTCCACTCTTGAGCTTGCCCCAACGCTTAGCACCCTTACCGGATGCCTCTTCTACGATTGTCAGGGACATTGCCTCGCGGATCTGACCTGTGATTGGCGCGTTAGTGCTTGGCCACTCACGAATGTTCAAGGCTTTGTCCGGGATGCTTTCTGGTTCCACTTTTACCATATACGGCTTAGCTACAACTGCATAATTGAGTCCAAATCCTTGCTGGATACCCGCAACGATTGCACTTGCAATTTTGGTCTTGTTTGCCAGATACCAGCTCACATCATCCCAGTCCGTGATAAAGCAAGTTTCCAGCACAGCATGTGATACGCCCTGAGCGCGGATGCGGCTCTGCACCATCAATCCGGATGGCCACTGACGCTGAGCGACCACTACGCCATCCCATGCCTGTCTACTGCCTAACGAATACAAATTGGACAGGATCGCATCCTCCACGGAATGGCCTGTCTCACTCTGATCAATATAAACCATGCTGCCCTTCTTGATGCCATCACCGCTCTGATCAGCTGTTGCGGATGCGTTAAAATGTATTTCTAAAACGTAATTGTAGGCAGACACATCATACTGGCCGCCCGCCTTGAAAAAGCTGTAGTGATTGCGATCCGGAGCAACATCACATGGCACTCCCGCCTGATCAGCTGCTGCTTTAATCAAATCTCTCAGCTCTCTGGCTAAATTGGCCTCCTGATAACCGCAGCCTACTGCTCCCGGGTCCCAGCTGCCATCCTGATTGCGTCCATGTCCAGCCATTACCAACAATCTAAAGCTCATATCATTCTCCTTTTTTCTTCCGAAGTAAAAATGGCCCCATTTTTCGCTGATGGAGTCACTACCTAAATAATCGTAACTTTTGTACAGATCTGCAAGTTTCTCTTTATCCGGATTGCCTACCCCGTCAGAGTATTTAGTGTAGCTCCGGAATTGTAGGATCTGTGCGTCCGTAAAGCGGCGCTGTCCCTGCTCAAAAACTGCTTGTGCTGCTTGCAAACACTGCGGATCGTACTGATCTGATGGAACCGTAAAGGCGGATGCCAGGCAAGCGTTCAAATCTTTGTAGGACGGTAGTAAATCATGGATGCACTGGGCGATGGCAAGCAAAGCATTGTAGTTCTTTCCAGAGAAAATTCCGCCTTCGGCATATATCACTTTTGCAATTTTTATTAGTTCTGATGTTGTCATTAGTTTCCCTTCTGCCAGCTTGCGCTGGCGCAAAAAAGGAGAGCCGAAGCCCTCCTACCTTAATAGATTATTCCTTGTCATCCTGTCCTGGCTGATTGATTGCCTTATCTGCTACTTCAAGGCCTTTTGTCAGAATGCGAGGTACGTTGTAGCCCATCTCAACGAAGTTTTCGAGGATTGAGCGAAGTTCATTGACGATCAAAGACGCCAATACGAACCAACCGAGTAATACTGTAATCTCAAGGTTGATGCCAAGTGTCACGCCGATCTCAACAAATGTGGCAGATGCGCCAAAAGCTACCGCGATCATTAGCCAGTATCCAAGCTTTTTTAAGACTCCCTTCCACCCTGCGGAAGAGCTTTCCTTGTGAGCCAGCCTTGACTTGGCCCAGCCCGTCAACCAATCTGCCAAATTGAATGCTAAGAATAACGCGAACAGCATCCAATGCTCTCCGAAGATATAGCTGAGCACGGCAATCACAGCACCTGCAGCTGCATTATATGTATCCAATATTTTCATAATTTTTCATCCTTCCTTTCTGTTTCGAATTTAATTTTACAGCAAAAAAATAACCCCTAACGGGGCTGCTCTAATATAAACCATATTTTCTCCTAACAAAAATACCGCAGGCTCTTTGCCTACGGTATCACCAATTCTACTCTATTTTACATCAAACTTGTTTCTGAAGCTCTGCTATCTTATACAACTTTTTAAACCTTTCTTCTATTTTTTCATGTCTTTCCTCATTCTTTTTCTGATCAGGCTCTGTACTTCCTCCACAATATGGACATGTATTAAATGAATGTGATTTTATTGCAAGTGTGCCCATCTGTTGCTCGTACGATTTTCCACAAGCTTTACATTTTCTTATTTCAATGGCTCCTTGATACATTTGATCACCTTTCCTTCCTCATCAATGAATGCATTTCCGCCTTGCAATGGTTCAAAACGAGCTAAATCATTGTATGCATATGCTTCAAGTCTTTTCCTTACACCATCCCACGCATTATGTAGAATGAGCAAAAGATAAGCCCGTTAGGGCATTGAAACACGCAAATTCACAGCACATTAAATTTACAGCATAAAAAATAG
>OBKD01000069.1_pt1 | contig 34154 bp, 45 predicted proteins | sample 1481601 | NCBI WGS metagenome assembly OBKD01 (sample SAMN02044695, study PRJEB22538) | human gut metagenome
TATAATGTATTCGAAAAAATAATTAACATGGAGGAAGAACGATGACCGGAAAAGAATTAGGAAAATTTTTATACGACAATGGAGTGTATGACACCTATCAATTTATACAGAATACTCGTAAAACAATAACGACTGCCTGCTTTTGTAAAGATACAATATTGTCTTTGATTAAACGGATGGAGAATGAACACAAGTCTTGGCAAGAGAATCTGTTTGTGGTGCTTAATCAGCAGGAGAATCCCGTAAAGAGCATATCAATTACCTCTAATGGAATGCCATCTTATGAATTATCTGTCTGTGATGTTCCGACAACTGCCCCATTTCTTTTAGATAAGCTCACAAAAGACTTCTTCCAGTATGTTAGAAATGCATTTGACTGCATGGCGCAAGCAGCAAACACTGCATGCCTTGCAACTAAAGCGAAAAAAATCAATACCGTTGATTTTGGACAAATGAAAAAAGTATTTACACAGCAAACATATTCTCAGATGTTTTCAAGTATTTCGGCATGGTTTACTACTATAGCAAATAGTGATAAATTTCATTATATTGAAGCATTTAATAATAGGACAAAGCATACTTGTGATGTTTATCTCAAAATGTCAATAGCCTTACTCAGCGACAAAAACGAAATATCAATTAATCCCTTTCTCCATAGGGAACAACATCAAAAACAAGATGTTGCGTCGTTCTTAACGGCAATTTATGATTTTGTAAGTTCTTGCTATGTAGATTTTTTATCGATACTTAAACAAGAAATATCTAAACAAGCATTTGTTGAAAATCGCTATCACAAAATTTGCATCTTCCAGCAGAAATTAAAAGATAGTCCAGATGGCGGTTTCTCTATGCCGTATATTGTAGGGACCACTGATATTGCCAATATGCCGGAAGCTATACAGGTGTTGCTACTTGTAGAACGCTCGGATAAAATCTATGCCAAAAACTGTCCATTTGATACGATATATATAAAAGGACCAAACGGTGACTTCGATTATATCGGCAAATATATTACATCAGATTCATTCGGTGACGACACACTTGTACACTATCGGACATATTCTAAAGTCCCTCATAACTCGAATGATATTCCTCTATGTTTCCAAGCTATGGAAGATCCCAAACAAAAAGGGATTTTTTATCATGCTAATATGTTTATGGACATCAACACTATAAGTGATGATGACGACTTTATCAAAAGGACCCAATTGACATTTTAATCAAGAACCTTTTAAAATATCGACTTTGACCGTCCATTCCAGCATATAGTCATCGGGTAGGGCTCACAGGATAGTTAGGCCGTGTGCAAATCCGTGTGCAAAAAATTATTCCTAAGTGAAGAATGATCTGCACCAAGTAAACAACAATGTTTATTTTGTAGAACTGAAAAACCATTGACACATAAAGGAAAAAGCCTTGATCTATTGAAGATCAAGGCTTTTCTTTTGGCGGAGAAGGAGGGATTCGAACCCTCAAGGAAAATGGAAATTTGTCCTTATGTATCAAGGGAAAATCACTTTCCGTGTGCATAGTCGTGTGAAAAATTCTCGAAATAGCTGCTGATCTTCGTGTCAGCGTCTTTAGCGGCGGATTCAAAGACGTAGGAGTAAGTTTTCTTGTAGGTGTTCTCGTCAGACCAACCGCCGCGCTCCATGGCAACATGGTCAGCGATTCCGAGAGACTTCATCACAGCTGCGTTGGTGTGGCGGAGCCCATGGGTGGTGGTGTCTGTTATGCCAGCTCGTGTACAGGCTTTATGGACATGCCGAAGAAGGGTGCTTCGGTGGAAGCGGAAGATATTCGCAGCGGGGTCTGATGGGAGTATAACGGCCAGGCGCTCCATAATGAAGGCTGGGCAAGCTACGGTCCGCTGAGAGATTTCATTTTTAGCGCCCTTCTTCAGGACCATCTTATTGTTCCTGTCAGGAACTACGGTCCGCCGGATTATGATAGTTCCTTCCTTTACATCGACGCAGTCCGGGCAGAGTCCCATGATCTCTGAGGTGCGAAGGCCCAGGCACATAGCTAATAGGATAGCCACCTCGCAGAGATCCCCTTCCACAGCCTTGATAAGTTGGCCGAGATCTTCCGGTTGGAGGTATTTTTTATTTGGCTTGATCTTCTGGGGCAGTCGAACGCCGAATACATCAATGCCGAGCTCTTTTAATACCGGTCGGATGAGTCCGTAGGCATTGCTGATGGTTTTAGGAGCACAAGTTTTCGCTCCTTGGTTTACCGCTTCCTGGATGTCTTTCTTGGAGAGAGTGTAGACGTTTCTCTTCATAAGACTTTTGAATTGGTTCCGCTTGATGGTATCATAACCACGGATAGTGGAAGGGGAGAGGACGTTGCTTTTTGATTCAATGTAGTCGTCGATGGCGTCTTCCAGAGAGAGAAATTCTTTACGAGTCTCTTCTTTTTTCATAAGCCCTGCCTGGATAGCCATGGCCTTCGCTTGGGCGATCTTTGGGTCTTCGTCTGTGACAGATACTCGCTTGCCGTTCACCATTACCTGGCACCGCCAAGTGCCACTGGGTAATTTTTTCGGGGTTGGTCTTTTTGCTTTCACTTGTAAAACCTCCTATTCTGTTGTAAAATAGAAGGGCAGTATGTTCGCCAAAGTTTACTGCCCTTTAGCCGTCCTCGGTGTTGGTAGCACCGGGGGCGGCTTTTATTTTTGCTTATGCGGATTTTAATGCCAAGTTATCTTATGGTGCTGATAAAGTGCGTAGCTTTCCCAATGATATGGACGCGGTTCATATCCTCTCCCCAAAAGACCAGAGGCCTATACATGGGATTTTCCGGCTCCAAAGAAATATGGTCTTCAAAGAGACGGATTCGCTTTAGAGTGGCTTCCTCCTCGTCAATGAGTACGGCAGCGATCTCGCCACTCTCGACCTCGGGCTGCTGTCGGATGCAGACGATGTCACCATCAAAAATGCGGGCATTGATCATACTATCGCCCTTGCAGATTAAGGTGAAGTCGCATTTCACGTAATCTGGGATAGCATCGTAGGATTCAATGTTCTGATCAGCCAGAATGGGGGTCCCGCAGGCAATCCGTCCCAAGCGGGGGACTTGATGAGTGCTGGGCATAAGCTGCAGATTAGGAGCGGGGAGAGGTTTGGTATCTTCCTCCCATCCCATAAGATAGGCTGGGGGTATATGAAGCACATCTGCCAGTTTTGCGACCTTTTCATGGCGCACATTTTTTATATTACCACTTTCCCAACGCTGTACTGTTGCTTCGGCGACACCCACCATGCTTGCAATTTGGGCGAGTGTAAGTCCGAGCTCTTTTCTTCTTTTTTTTAGAACGGATGATAGTGTGTTCATAGCTACAACTCCTCGCTCTTAATGCTTATACTATACCATAAGGAAACGCAAGACGCAAGAAGAAACTTACGTTTTGCGAAAAAACTTACGCAAAACGTATTGACAGAATTTCAGAAGAATGATAACATAATCTTACGTAAAACGAAAGAAAAGAGGTGGTACCTATGGTCTCAATTGATGTACATAAGGTGCGAGGAAAGATGGCGGAGAATGGATATACCATAACATCCCTTTCCGCTTGCCTGGGAATTGACCGAAATACGCTATCTTCTTACCTGAAAAACCCAAGGAAAATGCCGTATAGCGTGGTTGCTGACTTGGCGGCGCTCTTATGCGATACAACAGAAGAGGCAAACTCAATTTTTTTTGCAGATAACTTACGTAATACGAAAGATAGTGCGGTAGGATGAAGGAAGTTGATAATCCTCTCAGACAAACCTGGGGGATTCGGTTGCCCAAATTAAGTGAACTGGTACTTGGGTCAGAGCGAAAACGGGTTGAAGGGATAAGAACCAGAAAGGAGAACTGATGTGGGAAGGCAAAAAAAGAGCAGAGCGCAGCGGATGGCGGAATCTTTCGGAGAGAGCTTCCGGATGGGAAAGGCCAGGGTGGGTATGACCAACCTGGAGATCGCCAACGCCATCGGCTTGAGCAGTCAGGCAGCGTTGAAACGTCGGCGGGATGACCCAGGCGAGTTTACTGTGAGGGAGATATTGACATTGGGGATAACGCTCCACTGGACAGAGGAGGAATTTCTCGGCGTGATTCGTGCTGGGATGTGAGGAAAGGAAGAAAGACCAATGAATGAGGTTCAGAGAATCAAGCAACGCCATGACATGGACATCCTGCTGCGGGCCATTGCCCCGGCGGCCAGAAAGCGCCAGGAGGCCCGGCGCCAGAAAGAGATGGGGAAGAGCCGGATCAATGCCGCCTTGGCCCGCCGGGGCATTCCCTTCCGTGTGGTATGAGGGGCGCGGTGTATCACCTCTGTCGGCGGTGTGGAAAGCGAGTGAATATCTCCTGCCAGCTAAGGCAGGAAAAGAGATATCTCTGCCCCCGGTGTGTAGGGGAACCCTGGTACATGACAAAGGAGGGACTGGTCCGTGAAAATTGGCAAGGTGGTCGTTCAGATAGAAGCCAACCGGCCTTGGCGGGATGGGAAACGAGCAGGGCCCAAAAGGCGAGAACCACATGCTCCGCCCTCTGCTGGGAAACAGGCGGAGATTGAGAAGTGCCTGGCCTGTTCCCGCCCCGACTGCCAGGGGAGCTGTCCCCCAGGGCGCAAGAGACTCCCGGTACCGGAGGATTTTGCGGAACGAGTCCAACGAGGCGAACGGGTCAAGGCTCTGGCCAAGGTCTACGGGGTCGCTTACGGGACCGTGTGCCGGTGGCGGAAAGAGGCCGGCTTGGTTGTCAAAACAGAAGGGAAGGAGGTAACCCAATCCGCGGCAAAGCGTCTGCCAGGAAGCAAAGGGCGATCCGGGAGGCGTGCAGACTGAATCGTAAGACCTACATTGTCTTGAACGTTCCTCTTGCACCCTCAAGGAAATGAGAAAGCCACCCGGGGAGATGGGCTCCCGTGGGCGGCAGGGGTAACTTGTTTAGTTTAGACCGGAAAGGATGGAATGTCAATGGAAAAGAACGCGAAGTCCATTGTAGAAATGGCCCGAGGGGCCATCTTAGAGCGGATCAACTACGAAATGGCCCGAGTTATGGATAACATTCTGGATGCCAACACCAAGCCAACTGCCAAACGGAAGTTGACAGTCACACTGACGTTCACACCCGACGATGAACGGGCAACGATTGCTGTCAATGTGGTAGCCAAAACCACCCTGGCGCCAACCAATCCTGTGGTTACCTCTCTGTATATCGCGGGTGAAGACGGTACCGGAGAGGTTCAGGCGGTAGAGATGGTCCCACAAATCCCCGGTCAGACCAGTTTGGACGGCGGGGAGCAGGAGGCCCCGGCTGCCCTGAAAATCATTAAGTTTGCATAAGGAGGAATTGCAATATGTTGAAAGCTGCCATTGAGAAAATTCAGGAGATGTCCAAGCCCATGATTCAGAACGTGGAGGGCCGTGTTTTTGCCATCTCTGCGGAATCCATCGACGAGATCCGTCCCACCTTGGACCGACCCAGCACGCTGAGCCTGAACAGCCTGGATGCCCTGGTGAAAATGGTTAAGACGGAGGCGCTGAAGAAGTATAGAGCGCCTGTCTATCTCACCATCCCCGACCATCAAACGGTGCTTTGTTTTTCCCAACCGGACGATGCAGATGGACGGTTTGAACGGATCAACTACTATACAGCCAATGCCACTGACGTACCTGGTTGGGAAGCCCGGGCGCAGTTTCCCTTTGAGGAGGCCATGATCGCCTTGCGGACTCGCTTTCAATCCACTCCCGATACAGAATATGCCCTCAAGCTCCTGTCTGAGATCACCACTGGGGCAAAGATTACCTTTAATGACAACGGTGTCGCTACCAGCGTGGTGACCAAGAAAGGCATTGACCTTCAGAGCAACCAGGCTATCCGCCCCATCGTTACCCTGAAACCCTACCGAACCTTTCAGGAAGTGGAGCAGCCAGCTTCCCAGTTTCTGATCCGGGTCAGTGAGCGGGGCATCTCTTTTATCGAAGCAGACGGGGGTATGTGGAAGCTCCAGGCCCGGGGAACCATCAAGCAGTATCTGGAGGAGGCCTTCGCGGCGGAGATCCAGGAAGGCGCTGTGGTGGTGGCGCTGTAATAAGAGACCTATGATGAGAAAATACCGACTCACCTGCAAAGGAGGTGATATATTCGAACTTTCTGCCGCAAGAGCCGTACAATTTTATGACCAATATAGGAGGCTACAAATGGGGAAACCAGCGATTAGTTATTTGATGGATAAGCAGACCGAGATATCTTTGGCCTATTGCCCCCGCTGTGGGGGGGAAATCTATCGCTATGACCCAGTGGGGGACTTGGGCGGCTGTCTGGTCCACGAGGATTGTATGAAGTTTGAGGAGCAGGAGTTTTTTATGACCGCTCCGGCTATCAGCTTCTTCAAGGAGGAGTGCTGAGTGAACGGCTGCAAACGGGTCAGCACCCTTGGGATGAGTCGGGAAGAATGGCTGGAAAAGCGAAAGGGCAGCATTGGCGGTTCTGACGCGGCGGCGATTCTTGGCATTTCCCGTTTTGCCACTCCCTACACCGTTTGGGCGGATAAGACCGGGCGGTTGCCGCCGGCAGAGGATACCGAGGCAGCCCGGCAGGGTCGGGACCTGGAGGAGTATGTGGCCCGTCGGTGGACAGAAGCTACCGGCAGGCGGGTGGGGAAGGTGAATGCCATGCTGTATAACCAGGCCTATCCGTTTGCGCATGCGGATGTAGACCGGCGCGTCATTGGAGAAAATGCTGGGCTGGAGTGCAAAACAACATCCTCCATCAGTTTGAAGAAGTTTCGGGGAGTAGAGTTTCCGGAACAGTATTATGTCCAATGCGTGCATTATCTGGCGGTTACTGGCTGGGATAGATGGTATCTCGCGGTTCTTGTCCTGGGGCGAGAATTTTTGCACTACACCTTGGAGCGGGACCAAGCAGAGATTGATGCTTTGATGGGGGCGGAGAGGGACTTTTGGCTGTTGGTGGAAAATGACACGCCACCGGGAATGGATGGAAACGAGTTGACATCTTCCGCACTCAGAGAAGTATATGAGGCAACGGATCGTGGAGATGTGGTGGACCTACAGGAACGGGAAATGTTACTGCTGGAGTACCGAAGACTGCTTGCAGTTCGGACCGAGAACGAGAGAAGAATCCGCCAGATCAAGCAGACGCTGATGCAGGACCTTGGCGGCGCAGAGGAAGGCAGATGCGGAAATTTTCGTGTGGGATGGAAGCCACAGAAACGGGTGTTTTTGTCTGCGGAGAAACTGCGGAAAGTCTATCCACGTTTGGACTTATCCAAGGTGATGAGCGTGGCAAAATACAGACGATTCAGTGTGCAGGAGGAGAATGGACATGCAACTGATTAAAATTCGCCCAGACAGTGTGCAGATCAAAAGTGACACAGACCAACTTGGAAATTTACACATCAACGATGCCCTGGAAATTTTAGACGAGAGAGAAAATATTTCTCTTGTGTGTGTGGTTACAGGGATCACCAAGAACGAAGAAGAGGAACATTTTGACTTTGAAGGGAACATCCTGGAGCCAGAAAGCACCAGTGTAATTGACTGTGGGATCATCGGCAGTCTGTATGATGGGAAGTTCAGCAAAAGTGTGGATGTTTACCCATCAACCAACGTGAAGGTTGGAAAAGTGAGCCGAGAGACTTTCTCCCAAATGATACAGGACCCGGATGGCGTGGAATTTCTTTTGGGGTCCTATGCCACCTATGGATGCCCGGCTGGCCTGGACGGGAACAAGTTTTTCCAGCGCCATGCAGCTATTTTGGGCAATACCGGCAGCGGGAAAAGTTGTGCGGTGGCAACCATTTTAGAACGGGTGAAGGATCTGCGAGGTGCCAATTTAGTGATCTTTGATGTGCATGGGGAGTATGCCGGCTTGTCCTATGCTTCGACGGTGAAGATCGGAAATGACGGGATGAATTTTCCGGTGTGGTTCTTATCACTCAAAGATTTGTATGGGAACCTGTTGAAGATCAAGGAGGACTCAGCACAAGTCCAGGTGGCGGCACTGCGCGATGCGTTTTACAAGGCACGGCGGAGCGATGCCAGCGAGGAGATTCCGCTCTCCTACGACATAAGAGAACTTTGCTCCCTGCTGGAGGCGGAGAATGCGCTGGAGATTGAAACCGGGGAGTATTACAAAACCGGAGATAAGACCGGGATGCCGAAGACTGTCAAGGGAGAACTCAATGGAAAACTGACCAGTCTGATCCAACTGCTGCAGGACAAGATGAGGGACAGCCGGTACAAGTTCATGTTCTCTCCCAAAGGGGAAAACTACTTGACGTTTTTCCTGGAGAAGGTTTTGGGGACAGGCGCTGGTTCTGTAAAGGTCATTGACCTGTCGAGCGTTCCGAGCGACATGCTTCCCACGGTGGTGGCGGTGACGGCTCGGCTGCTTTACCGGGCACAGCTGACGCAGACGAAGGAGAATGTGATCCCTCTGACGATTGTGTGTGACGAGGCACACAACTACATCCCGGCGGGAGGGATCAATCTAACGGCAAGCCAGAGACGGCTGCTGGATGTGTTTGAGACCATCGCCAAGGAGGGGAGAAAATTCGGTGTGAGTTTGCTGGTGGTAAGCCAGAGACCATCAGAACTGAACCGCACAATTTTGGCCCAGTGCGCCAACTACATTGTGCTGAAACTCTCTAACGACATAGATAAACAGATGATCCAGGGGATTTTGCCGGAGGGGAGCAAGGGAATCATGGATAGCGTGAACCTTTTCCGTCCTGGCGACTGCCTTGTCGTGGGTGATAGCGCCCCGATCACCTTCAAGGTGAAGATTGATCTTCCCCAGGAGATGCCGGACAGCAGGACAGTGAACACCTGGGACGAGTGGAAAAGAGAGCGAAAGCCTGATATTGCTGCGACAGCAGCCAAGATGCTGGAAGACATGAACTGAAGGAGGAACAGAATATGGCAAACATGATTCAGAATGCCACGAAGACAAGAGAAATTGCGCCGGCGGGGAAAAGCATTTCAGCGGTGATGAATAGCATCCTGGACGGGGAAGGAATGCGGAAGCGGTTTGATGAGTTGCTGGGGAAGCGGGCCCCGCAGTTTATCTCGTCAATCATTTCGATGGTCAATGCGGACCCCCAGCTACAGAAGGCGATGTATGAGGCCCCGAACACGGTGGTACAGGCCGCCCTGAAGGCGGCTATGTATGACCTGCCAATCGACCCAGCTTTGGGCTATGCCTACATCGTGGCATTCAACAATAAAAAGAAAGATGCCGACGGGAATGAATTTTGGAAGACTGAGGCCAGTTTCATCATGGGCTATAAGGGTATGACGCAGCTGGCTGTCCGGTCTGGGGTATACAGTCGAATTCCAGATGCTGTGGATGTGCGGGAAGGGGAACTGAAGAAGTATGACCGGCTGACGGGGGACCTGGAATTTGAGTGGGTGGAAGATGAGGACGAACGGGAAAAACTCCCCATCATCGGCTATGCTGGTTACTTCCGGTTGCTCAACGGCGCGGAAAAGATGGTCTACATGACCAAGAAGCAGATCGAGCGCCACGAGGAGAAGAACCGGAAGGGGAAGTACAAGAGCAAGGGATGGCGGGAGGACTTTGACGCCATGGCGAAGAAAACCGTTCTCCGGCGGCTGATTAGCAAATACGGTCTTATGTCTATCGACTATCGTATGGATGCTGGCCGACAAGAGGTTGCTATGGCCCAGGCGATTGCACTTGGAGACTTTTCCGAGGTCGCCACACCTGTCATTCCAGAAGACGGCTATGTTGTGGATGGTGACACCGGAGAATTGATGGGAGAAGGCTCTACAGAAGAAAGCTTGCAACAGGAGAATTCCAGCGTGGAAGCCTAATGCGTTCCTGGCCAGGACGGTTTTCGAGATGCTGTATGGGACGAAAGAAGAAATAGTTAGGATGAAATAACCGACACCGTTTGATTTGATAGGAGAATAAATAGTGCTGAACAGAGTGACATTGCAGGGACGGCTGACTGCTGATCCCGAATTGCGCAGGACCCAAAGCGGAACGGCTGTGACCACCTTCTCTCTGGCCGTGAAGAAAGATTTCAAGGACAAAGACTCTGGGCAACGGGGTGTTGATTTTATCAACTGCATCTCATGGAAGCAAACAGCAGAACACATTGCCCGTTATATGGCAAAAGGACGTATGACTGTGGTGGAAGGTAAAGTACAAACCCGTAACTATACAGATAAGGAAGGAAACCGGCGTTACGTAACCGAAATTCTTGTAGAGCGTATGTATTTTGCCGGAGATAAGCAGAACGAAGAAGGGAGCGGAGGCACGTATTCCTACGAAGCAATAGCCCCGCAGCAGTTCCAAGACCTTGGTGAAGCTGGGGACGGTGAACTGCCGTTTTGAGATGAGGTACTGAGATGGGAAGGACTCAATTTACTTTTGGATGACCGGGAGAAAGAAACCGACGAGTCTGATAACGTCGCAAAATTTGACGAGTTCTTTGAGGCCAACGATGAATAAGGCATCGTTTCCTCAGAAAGTTGGTGATCAAAGTGGCTGAGAGGCGCATGTTTTCCAAAAGCATCATCGGCGCTGCAAGGTTTCTCCGTATGCCTGCAACGTCGCGCCTTTTGTACTATGACCTTGGGATGCAGGCGGACGATGACGGCGTTGTCGAGGCGTTCTCCGTTATGAGGCTGACGGGAGCAACAGAGGATGACTTGAGGGTTCTGGTAACAAAGGGATTTGTACGAGTTCTAAATGATGATCTTGTGACGCTTATTAGCGACTGGTCAAAAAACAATCTAATCAAAAAGGACCGTTACAGGCAGAGCATCTACAAGGATTTAATTATTCAGCTTGATACAAATTGCCAGCGCGGAACCCAGTTGGAACCAACATGGAACCCATCTGGAACCCAGTTGGAACCACAGGATAGGTTAGGTAAGGATAGTAGAGGTAAGGAGAATATAGGAGAGGAGAATAAAGGGGAGTTTGAGGGAGAAAAACCGGCGGACAAGCCGCCTGCCCCTCTGCGTCAATCAGTCCCGTATGAACAGGTCAAAACTCTTTACAACGACATCTGTACATCGCTCCCAAAGTGCAGGGTGTTGTCTGACGCAAGAAAAAAGGCGATTAAAGCGAGATTCAACAGCGGGTATGGCCTTGATGACTTCAAGACGCTTTTTGAAAAGACTCAATCAAGCAGTTTCCTTACTGGCCGCAACGACCGAAACTGGATGGCCTCTTTTGACTGGCTGCTGAAAGATAACAACATGGTCAAGACGCTGGACGGGAACTATGACGACCATGCCGGAGGGCCAAGCAGAGGCCCCGGCGGAGGCCGTGGGACAAGACAGGCAGAAGCCTGGGACGACTTGCCTGACGGTTTTTTGGGGTGAGGTGATGAACAGTGAATCTATCGAAAATCGTGGATAGCATAGCAGCTAAAGCGGCGGAGAGCAACCCGCCGAATGAACAGGATTACATTGTTGATGGGCTGCTACACTGTCACAAGTGCGGGACCGCGAAGCAGACCAAAATCACCGTATTTGGTAAAGAGCGAAAAGTCTTTTGCATGTGCCAGTGCATGGCCGAGGAGTTGAAACGGGAAGAAGCTGCACAGAAAGCAGACGAACTCCGTCAGAGAATTGACCGGTATCGACGGTCCGGGTTCCCGGAATCCGATATGCAGAACTGGACATTCGAGCGAGACGATCAGAGCGACCCGAGGACAAGCACCGTTATGCACCGCTATGTTGACAGCTTTGGCGACATGCTCAAAAACGGGAAAGGACTGGTCCTGTACGGCAAATGCGGAAGCGGAAAAACATTTGCCGCAGCTTGCGTGGTGAACGCCCTAATAGACAAGGGCTATCCGTGCTTGATGACAAACTTCTCGCGGATCGCGAATACACTCAGCGGAACGTTTCAGAAGCAGGCGTATCTTGATAGCCTGAATGCCTATGCGTTGATCGTCCTGGATGATCTCGGGGCAGAACGGAGCACAGAATATATGAACGAGATCGTTTATAACATCATCGACGCAAGATACCGTGCAAACCTCCCCATGATCATAACGAGCAACCTATCCGGCGAGGATTTGAAGCACCCGAAAGACATAGCGGAGCAACGTGTTTTCAACCGAATCCTTGAGCGGTGCTTTCCGCTTGAGGTCAACGGGCCAGACCGGCGCAGAAAGACCATCATCAGGGAGTATGACGGCATGAAGAAGATGCTGGGATTGGAGTGATGGCTTTGGCTGAGATCAAGTACACAATCAAAATTCCGCCAATAACGAAGAAAAATAGCCAGCAGATCATGACGAACCGGAAAACCGGCAGACCATTCATTATGCTGAGTGCAAAGTATAAGCAGTACGAACGGGAGGCGGCGTGGTTCTTGAAACCGCGTCCGCCGCGCCCCATTGATTGTCCCGTAAATAACAAGTGTCTATTTTACCTCCCAACTCGGAGACGAACAGGCTTGACAAACCTCCTTGAGGCCGTAGATGACCTGCTGGTCAGTGAAGGGATAATTGAGGATGATCACTATGGGATCGTCACAGCACACGACGGTAGCCGGTGCTATTAGGACAAGGAAAGCCCAAGGACAGAAATCATTATCACAAAGATGCTTGCCGATGGGCAAATGGAACTATTTTGAATGGAGGTAACATCATGAACGCAGTACAAGAAATCAAGCAACGCTATGACATGGACATCCTGCTGCGGGCCATTGCCCCGGCGGCCAGAAAGCGCCAGAAAGCCCGGCGCAGAAAGGAGAAGGGGAAGGAACGCATCAATGCAACTCTGGCCCGCAGAGGTATCCCCCTGCGCGTGGTATGAAGGATGCGGTGTATCGCATTTGCCGCCGGTGCAAACAGCGGTGGAATGTGTCAGCAATAGCCCCTGGTGACAAGGTCTATTTCTGCCCACGCTGTGAAAGCAAGCTCAAAATAGCAGAGTGGACGAAAATCTCAAAGATGAATGGGAGGACTTCCGATGCAAGTTAAAATACAAGTCATCGTGAAGGACCTGAGAGCGGATATCATGGCCATCAAGGAAGACCTGGCCTACTACTGTGAGAGATTCGGTGATATTTCCGTCGTTGATGTTATCCCGATGGAAGAGAAGCAAGAAAGCCTGTGGAGGACGTAATATGATTCTAACTGGAAATGAAATCAAGCTCCAGCGAGAGGCTGGGAATATCGTCATCAGCAATTGGGAGGAATCCCGGTTGGGCCCCAACAGTTACAACCTGCGGCTGTCCCCTGAGCTGATGGCCTACAAGGAGGCTGTCCTGGACCCGAAGCAGGATAACCGGACAGGGCGGCTGATCATCCCGGAAACGGGCCTGGTGCTACAGCCTGGGCGGCTCTATCTGGCCAAGACCATGGAATATACCGAGACCCACAACCTGGTCCCCATGCTGGTGGGCCGGTCCTCCATTGGCCGCTTGGGCATCTTTGTCCACGTGACCGCCGGGTTTGGCGATGTGGGCTTTTCCGGGAACTGGACCTTGGAGCTGACCTGCGTGCAGCCGGTGCGGGTGTACCCCGGCATGGAGATTTGCCAAATTTATTATCAGACCACCACCGGCGAGATTTTAAGTCAGTATCACGGAAAGTACCAGGGCAGCCGGGACGTGGTGGCCAGCCGGATCTATCAGGAATTGTCTGGGGGTGATTGAATATGGGGACACATACGGAAGCAGACCGAGAGTTTGAAAAGCGGCGCAGAAAGGTCAGACGGGAAAGCGGTCTATGCACTATCTGCGGCAGAGAAGACGCCTATACAATGGCCGGGAGAGCCTTGTGTGCGATATGCGCCCAAAAGGCCAATGAGTGGAAAAAGAACAGGAAAAAACGGCCAGAGTGTAGAGAAGCAGAAAGAAAAGCGGGCAAAGAACGATATGCGAAGATGATCGCAGAAAATATTTGCCCGAAATGCGGCAAGAAAAAACCTGATGACGGATATTCTCTCTGTGAACTCTGTCGCATAAAGCACAGAAACCGTAAAAAAGAGAAGAAAAATCGAGAAGGTCAAAGGACCTTGGAAATGGCGCTGAGCGGAGAGACCTGTTTTTTCTGCAAATCTCCAGATGTTGTGCCGGGGAAGAAATTGTGCCAGGCTTGCATTGACAAGCGGGTAGCGTATTTGCATGGGGAAAAACAAGGTGAAAGAAAAAAGAAGAGAGATCAAAACCTGCCCGGTGTGCAAGACGAAATTCCTTGCGATCGCTAAAAACGAAATTTATTGCAGCAGAAAGTGCTATATCGCTAAGCGGTATGGAAAGCCAGCGAAGAAGAAGGAGGAAACCCCATGACAAGAAAAGAAATTCTCGCCGCTGCGGAGAAGTGCGTTTGCGGAGGTCGGGATCAGGATTATAACAATCCAGAAGACAACTTTCGTTTGATTGCGGAATTCTGGCACACCTACCTCAGTGCGAAGTGTGTTGCCGCCGGGGTCCATGTGCAGTTAGAGCCAGAGGATGTGGCGGCCATGATGGCCCTGCTCAAGATTGCAAGGCTTATGAGCAACCCTGAGCACGCAGACAGCTGGATTGATGGTGCGGGCTATCTGGCTTGCGGCGGGGAATTGGCGACGCTGGGGGGAAAAGATTGAGTATCACAAAAGGAATGTTTACCAGCACAACGGATCTCTGGGAAACACCCCAAGCATTTTTTGACCGACTCAATGCAGAGTTTTGTTTTACCCTGGACGCATGCGCTCTGCCGTGGAATGCGAAGTGTGAAAGGTACTACACCCCAGAGCAAGACGGATTGTCTCAGATCTGGACCGGTGTTGTATGGTGCAATCCTCCTTATGGACGGAAGATCGGGAAATGGGTCGAAAAAGCGGTTGCCAGCGTTTCAGAAGGTGCCACGGTCGTGATGCTGCTGCCAGCCAGGACGGACACGCAGTGGTTTCACCGGTACATCTATCACCAGGCAGAGATCCGGTTTGTGGCTGGCCGCCTAAAATTTGGCGGCGCAAAATGGAATGCACCGTTTCCATGCATGGTTGTGATATTTAGGCCGGGAAAGGAGAAGCAGAGATGACACGAATGATTGATGCCAGCAAATTATTGTTTGAAATCCAAGTTTGTAGTTGGGATAGTGAGAGAGACAAGGACATGGCAGAGGACCTTGTGCTTGGTATGCCTACCCTCCTCCAGCCCAGCAACGAACCGTTGACGCTGGAGGAAGTCAAAGAATACTGCGCAAGACGAAATGGAAATTGTGGTGATGATTGCATTCTCTCTCGAAAAGGGATTGGGCTGGTATGCAGGGTTGCTCCAAAGCCTGCATGGTGGACTTTAGCCGACAAGCCCCGCTGGACGGAGCAGGAAGTGGAGCTGGCGAAGTTACTTTATGACTTCCGGATAAGTGAAAGCGTTGTAATTGGGCGAACCAAAGAAAACATTCTTTGGTGGAGAGATGGCGACAGCGCGGAAGGGTTATTGTCTGACAAATTGTTTCCATCACTTAATTGCGGCGATTTTGTCAAGCTGTCCGACATCTTCGGAGGCGCGGAATGAGAGAAATCCTTTTCAAAGCCAAACGGATAAGTGATGGTAAATGGATTGAGGGCAGCCTGATTGTTTACCCCGATCAAACAACAGGAATTGTTTACGATATAGGCGACATTGAGGGGATGAGAAAAGAAGTTGTCCGCCCTGAAACTGTCTGCCAGTACACTGGCCTGGCCGACAAGAACGGGAAGAAGATTTTTGAGGGGGATGTTGTCAGGCTTGTGTACGACGGTGAAGAATATATTTTCGTAGTCATATGGGACCAAGATGAATTAGACTTTAAGGCCACAAACGGGAAGCAGAATTATGGTCCTGGCGGTTTCCAATATCTTCCCTGCTGTGACGAAATTGAAATTTTGGGCTCCATCCACGACGGGGAGGGCGGACAGCATGAGCAGTAAAATCCTTTTTCCGACTTTCAATGTCTCTCTTAGTCAGGCGGTAAGTATCGTAAAAACAAAGATGAACGATGATAGCATCCCCTTCAAAACAAGGAGACTTGCCATTGAACAGGTGGCATATATGGAGAGACTCAGTAGCGTCACAAAAGACGAGTTAGCGAAGGCTCTGTGTTGGCTGCTTGACCATTACGACTTTGATAAAGACGGGTTAGTGGAAGTTCTGCGGTGGTTGTTTAACCACTACGACCTTGATGAGGATATTTGACAACATGAGGGCAACAAATGAAAATCTTAGCGATTGACCCAGGGGACAAGCAGAGCGCCTATTGCTTCATAGACAGCGAGGGTCTACGTCCGCTGCGGTTTGCCAAAGCAGAAAATGCCGAGGTCCTTTTGGTTCTCCAGTTGGAGGCGTATGATTTTGTAGTCATTGAGCGTTTGGCAAGCTATGGCATGCCGGTTGGACGCAATGTTTTTGAAACCTGCGAATGGGTGGGGAGATTCACGCAAGCAGCACAAAAACCGGTTGACTACATATACCGCCAAGATGAAAAACTCCATCTCTGTCACGACAGCAGGGCCAAGGATGCCAATATCCGCCGCGCACTGATTGACCGGTTTGCAGCCCACGATCTAAAAAACGGGAAGGGGACAAAAAAGAATCCAGATTGGTTCTATGGGTTTTCTTCCGATGTATGGGCGGCCTATGCGGTAGCGCTGACGTATATAGAACGAAAAAAGTAAAAGGGGATGGGAGAAATGGAGGGGTTTCCGGAACGTCTGCGAAAGCTACGGACCAGACGGGAGATAAGCCAAAAAGTGCTGGCGGAACTATGCGGAATGAACAAGCATAGTATCGGAAGATATGAACGAGGAGAACAAGAACCGTCGTTGCAGACGCTGATTGAATTGGCTGATTTCTTTGAAGTTTCTCTTGATTATTTGCTGGGAAGGGAAATTTTTTCAAAAAACCCCTTTTAAGGGGTCATGCAGGAGAAAAAGTATGGCAAAATGAGGGTGCAAGGGGCGTTTTACGTTCCCTTGTACCCTTCTATGTCGCCGGGCCCGAGGTGGCGCAGCGTATCGGGCGTAGCATTTCCTTCCCAAACGCGGCGGTTCGGGGGGCCGGCCGCCGCGTTCCCTATCACCCGGCCAGAGCAGATTTTGGTGCAACTCCAAAACGGGTGACCATTCCCAGCTGGGGAAATTTGATGGAAGGAGATTGTGCTTCTATCGAATCAGTTCTGTGCTTTGCGGCCGCGAAGCGAACCGAAGCACGTACTATTCGCCATTTTGCTGAAAACTTCGCTGGGGTGCTAAAGTACACGGTGCCCATGGATAAGGTGTACGACAATTTAAGCATAGGTACGTGTGACGGTGTAAACAGGCCCGCGGAAAGCCTGACAAAACCCGCAACATACCCCGAAAGGGGTATCTGGTCTGCTATCTCAAATGGTTAGAGCGCCCGGCTCATAACCGGGGACATCCTGGTTCGACTCCAGGGCGGACCACCATGCAGGAACGTAGCTCAAGTGGTAGAGCAGCGGTCTCCAAAACCGCGTATCCGGGTTCGAGTCCTGGCGGTCCCGCCAAATGGCGTCATACTCAAGTGGTCGAAGAGGCCGGGCAGGTATGTCCGGTAGGGCGCAGTGGTTTGCTGCGTTGCGAAGGTTCAAATCCTTCTGGCGCCCCCGTGGCAATTTTCTGGTATTGCCTCCTGTTTTGATAGATAAGCGCCGGCCCGGAAAAGGCGCTCGGTGCCCCCAGCGGGGGGCGCTGCCCCAGTGCAATTCTGGTTGGGCCTTTTGCTGAAATAGCTCAGAGGGAAGAGCGGCTGATTTGTAATCAGCAGGGCCGCGGTTCAAGGCCGCGTTTCAGCTCCAGAACGGCAGCGGGAAAGACCGTTGCTGAAAAAAACATCACCGAAAGGGGAAACCAACACATGAAGAGAAACAAGGACCTGAGAAAGTTTTTCGGCAAGAAGCTCAAGGACACCGTGACTGGTGTGGTAGGCACCTGCACAGGCAGCGCCAATTATCTTGGCGGTGATGATATGGTTCTGTTGGCTTACAGAGACAGCACGGGCGCGGCCAATGAAGGGTGGTATCTCTTTGGGCGGTGTGAGGTGCTGGAAGAGGCAGAGGACACTGCCGAGGGCTGAGATGCGCAGGCGGGAAATCGAAAGAAAGGACTGGGTAAACTTTGCTGAGAGAAGACATTCGCCCCACAGAGGCGGAACAGGAAGTCTGGTACGAGACCCTGGCCAAGGTGAGCAGCGAAAGCCTGGCTCTTTTCTACTGCTGCATCAGCTTTGACCTGCCCTTTGAACTGGAGGCCATTCCACGGGACGAGCCATCGTCCCCGTGGCTGGCCTACCTGGACAACCTGCACATCAAAAAACTGGATGTGGGGAAGGACGGGGAAGCCTATGGGTTCCTGGACGGGCTGACGGACATCACGAAAATCTTTGGGAACTTGAAAAAAGGGGAATTCAGTAAAGCGGTAGACGCGGAAGTAGCGGCCAGAACAAATAAGGAACCGGGCACGAAGGCGCAGAGGAAAACGTGGGGGAGCGGAGCGACGGGAAAACAGTACAGCACGGAGGACTATAACCGGCTGGACGAGCTGTTTTCGACGTACTCCGCCCGTCTTGTATCTGCGGGGGGATACGATACACAGCAGGAATACATTCTGCGTCTGTGCTGCCGAATGACCATGGACATGGAAAAAATGCTGGCGGCGGGGCAGGTGGACAAAGCCCAGAAGCTGAACAAGATGATTCAGGAAAACCTGGCCTCGGAGAACCTGCGAAAGAAGGATGCCAAGCCCATGGAGGAGTTTCGGCTGGACAGCTGGGCGGACGCGCTGGAGGAAGCGGGTCTGACCAAAAACGGGAAACGATGTGACCCGGATGAAATGTTTCGGATCTTGTTTGGAAGACCGCCGAAGTATCCCTACACCAAGGACGCAGTGGAGCAGATGATCTTGATAAACGAAAACAGGATGAGAAGCAACGATGGTCTTCCGGAACTTCCTGTGTTGCCGGATGATATGCGCTTGGAAGACACACTTGGGGAATTTGCAGAAGAACAGGGAAGCAGGGAACAAGAGGCCTATGAAAAACTTGGGCTGGTAAAAATGCCGCCCAAAAGAATCGAGTGAGAGAAGGGGGAAACTGCGTGGCAAGGCGAACGGGGAAAGTCTGGATTTCCTCTTTGGGCTGGGTATCGAAAAAACCTACGGAAGATCGTGACTATAGCAACTATGAGAATGCTTGGGATGCGTTTCTGCTTTGGACTCTACGTTGGTTTCCTGACAAAGCTTTGGACTTGATGAGATCGAAACAGGCTGACTATAAAAATGAAGAATTCTTTCAGCGCCTGCAGATGCGGGTGTATGCCCGGTATAAGCGGGTGAACTTTACGGGGTGCCGCGGCCTGACCAAGACGTCTACCAAGTTCAAGAGCAAAATGGTGGATGGCCTGGTGTGGCCTGGAATTCAAAGTAGCTATTACGGACCATCCTATAAGCAGATGGCAGCCATTGCCAGCAAGACATTTCACCAAATCGAGCACGATTATCCGTTGCTGGCAAAACAATGGCGGGTGGCGGCGGAAAGCAAGGATGACTTCAAGATTGACACTCCGCTGGGAAGTGCATTTTACATTGCGGCCATGCGAGGAGATAACATATCCGATGTGACCGCTGAGGAATATGCTCAGGAGGAAAATCCACCCTTTGACTATGCTGAGTATAAGCGAGTGGTTTTGCCGGCTGTACGCCTGTGGCACAACATCAAGGGAGAACCAGATGAGAACTATGTTGGCTATAAGCAGCACGCCATCACTTCTGCTGGACGGAAGCAGAACCATGCGTATCAGACCCGATGCGCAGTGATGAAGGCCATGACGGCAGGGGAAAGCGCCTTTGCTATGGACATCAGTTGGGAATGCGTGGTGCTGCAGCTGATGCGACCCTATGAATGGGCAATGAACCTGAAAGAGGAACTGACTGCTGACGAGTGGATGCGGGAGATGGAGAGCCGGTATACCGGGTCAGATGAGTTTCCTATGATTACCGATGAGACTTTGATGGACAGCCAATGCCTAATGGTGATGGAACGGCAGCACTGCTGCAAGTATCCTGGATGCACCACAAAGCCGGAAGATGTGATCTATATAGTGGGCTATGACATCTCCTATGAAGATGGCGCCAAAAACGCCAAGTGTGCCTTGACTGTGCTGAAACTGACTAAGCAAAAGGACTTTTTGAAGCGGAACCGCTACCTCAAACAACAGGTTTACATCGACGACTGGCCACCCCCGGATAATCAAATGGTACAAGCAAGGAAGCTCAAAGATGTGTGGAGCCGGTTTTGCTACGAAGGTTCGGAGACCTACATTGCAGTGGACGGCTGGCAGTATGGAAAAGGAGTGGTGGAGTGCCTGATGATGGATCTGGGGGATGGGCTGCCACCTCTGTGCGTGTATCGGCACGCTCAATACACCAGCGCAGAACTGCCGGGGGCTGTACCAGTGATCTATCCAGTCAAAGCAGGCGGAACTGGCGTAACTGACCCGGACTTTGAAATGATAAAGTATGCGCAGGCTCAATTTGACAACCACAACGTGGAACTTTTGACCAGAAATCAGAGGGATGGAGTGGAAGCCTATAAAAGAACCCACAGCATCAAGGATGATGCAACAGACTGGTATATTGCCCAGCCTTATCAACGGACCAGGGAACAGGTTGGCCAAATTCAAAACCTGAAGCTGCTTCCTTCGGGGTCTGGCATGAGTGAGAAGCGTATCTCCAAGGCGATCCAGCGGGACAGCTGGTCGGCGCTGAAATATGCGCTGCGGTTTGCGCAGATTCTGGAGAGAAAGAATTTGATGCGGACCCAGAAAAAAAGCGACTGGGATGAACTGCTGAGCAAGTACGGCACTGCGCCCTTTGCCTTGGAGAGCCATGGTGCGGCGGGGCGGAGCGGGCGGCTGGTGACTGGACGGAGGGGAGGAAGAATACAGTGACAAAGAGCCAGACGAAAAAAACCAAGATATACCGGCTGTATGCGGCTTTCCCCACCCAGAAAAACGTGGAGGAAGCGGCGGAAAGCCGGTTCCAGCGGGTGACCAGCCGCTACATTCTACGGTACACGGACAAGCATCTGGGAAAGCACTGGATGGAAGTGGCAGGGGAAGACCTGAAGCGGCTGACAGACCAGGACGAGGCTTGGCTGTGGGACTGCGGGAAGGTGCTGGCGGCGGAAACATTGACCAAGCGGCAGGAAGAGAGTGGACATAGGATGGCGGACCTGCTGGACCGGCTGGAGCAGGAACTGCACAGGGAACTGGAAAACAGTCATCAAGAGACGGAAAGAGAGAGGGGGGACGCGTCTTGGGAAACTTGAATCAGGCATTGCAGGAAGTACAGTTTGCCCCGTTCCCGGAGATTTTTGACCGGTTCCGCAAGCTGTCTAAGGAGTATGGCGGGCTGCCGGTGGGGAATCTGGTGTCTGCCTTTACGCGGGCAACCGGAAACAAGTTCGAGTTCAATAACCCCTACATTCAAAGCAGGCGCGTGAAGAAGATTTCTTCCCTGCCGGAGAACTACAGCAAAGACAAAGTAGGAGAAATGCTGCTGAGTCCCGATACCAACGAGCAAGACCTGCGGCAGGTGGAGCACGGGCTGGAGTTCACGGCCTATCCCTTGCTGCACACTCGGAAGATGTATCAGGACCTGTTGACCTATCACAGCTATGTGGCGCCCCAGATGCTGGAGAAAGGGGACGAAAAGGCCCCCGGCCTTTGGCGGGAGTGGAGGCTGCTGGAAAAACTGCGGCGGGAGTTGGCTCCCAAGTCTTGGGCTCACCAGATGGCAGGGCAGGCATTGCAGGAGGGGAAGGTGTTTTACCACCCAAGGGTGAAAGTAGACAAGAGCCATAACCAAGTGGACTATGCTTTCATGCAACAGATGCCGTCGGACTGGGTAAAGATTGTTGGATTCAACAATGTGTCGAAGTACACGGTGTCCTTTAACCTCTTTTACTTCTTGCAGCCGGGAACAGCCCCAGAGCAGTTCGGGAACCTCTTTGACCCGTATCTGGAGGACTTCAGACAAGTGGTGGACCCGGTGGGGCCGGGAACAGAGCGTGGAGTGGTATATGCCAGTAAAACCCGTGTGGACCTGGGTGCCTATGAAAGGCTGCGGAAGAACAAGAAGAACCTGGCCGGGGACCCGAATGTATACTACCAGAACGGGCGGTGGTTTTACTGGGTGACGCTGCCGGTGGATCAAGTCTTTCCTTTTGAGGTGGATGACGCATGGCGGACGGTGGTATCCCCCTTCGCGGGGCTCTTCCTGAACCTCATCCAGCTGGCACAGTATGAGCAGGTACAGTTGGAGATTGTGCAGAATCCTTTGATTTCCCTGGTAACCGGCGAAATTCCTTATCGGGACGACCAGGATGCCTCTACGTCGGACCCCTATAAGCTGTCTAACGCAGGGCGGCAGTTGTTTGAGGCATTGTGGTATAACATGCTGGCGGAAAACAACACCAGCGGAATCGGTTTATTTATGGCCCCTTTGGAGAACATGACGATGCATACCCTGGCGGAAGCGCCGGGCGCCATGCAGATCAGCTCTAACGGTTATGAATACACCATGGCAAAGGCTGGTCTGTCCGGCATCATCCCTACGGGGAGTGAGGCTCGGGCGGGCATGGCACAGATTTCCCTACACATCGAGAGCAAGTTCGCCCAAGGGATTTACGGATGCTTTGAGCGGATGATGGCAGCCATCATCGACCGAATGAACCTGAAGTATGACTGGTACTTTCACATGTTCGGAGACCTGGCCACAGACAAGGAGTTGGAGGAGAGCCTGCGGAAAGACATGACCCTGGGCATTCTGCCGGCCACGATCCAATATCTTGCTTTGCGGGACATGAGTTTGCTGGATGACCTGTGCCTTTCCCGTGTGGTGAAAGAGAGCGAAATTCTCGATATGCGCATCCCTCTCGTGAGCAGTTATAGCGCACGACAGAGCGACAGCAACCTGCCGCCGCGGGGAAAGAGAGGCAACGGCGGGGTCGCCCAGGAGACGGCAGCCCATGAGTTGGACCCCGGCGGCCGGCCTAAGAGCGAGGGCGTGACATCAGAAGGCCAGGAAGGAGACCTGGACGCCCCCACAGAGCAGCTATAAGGGGCCGGGAAAGGATGGCCGAATGGGGAAAATTTTGATTGAGTATGTACGGTACGAAGATTTGAGGATCATCAACCAGGCCCTAAGCCAGGGGGAAGATGTTCGCATCCAAGCGACCCCAGGGAACGGGTGCCGAATCATCTCGGACCGGGTTCGGGTACTGAAAAGAAGACTCTCCGTGGAAAAAGAGAAAGATGATCAGACACTGTATGAGAAACAACGGCTTATCTGGGGCTCTACCGAAACAAAAGATCAGCCAACGCGGCAGAAGGAGCAAGTACATGAATGAACTAATGATTTTCAATAATCCTGAGTTCGGCGAGATTCGAACCGTAGAAGTAAATGGCGAGCCTTGGTTCGTCGGGAAAGACGTTGCAACGGTGCTGGGGTATGGAGAGGGGAAGTCTCTTGCCAATGCCGTAGCGAATCATGTTGATGAAGAGGATAAAGGGGTCACCGAATTGATGACCCCTGGTGGAAATCAGAAAATGGTCATCATCAACGAGAGCGGTCTGTATTCCCTGGTACTCTCCAGCAAACTTCCTGGGGCAAAGAGGTTCAAGCGGTGGATTACTTCCGAGGTGATCCCCAGCATCCGAAAGCACGGGGCCTACCTAACCCCGGAGACTTTGGAGGCGGCAATTCTCAATCCAGACACGATGATCCGTCTATGCACGGCGCTCAAAGAGGAGCAGGACAAGCGGAAGGCGCTGGAGGCATCAAACGCTACCCTGGCAGTAGACAACCAGATCATGCGGCCCAAAGCGGATTATTTTGATGAGCTGGTAGACAGGAACCTTCTGACGAGTTTTCGTGAGACGGCAAAGCAACTGGACGTGAAAGAAAAGGCATTTGTGCAGTTTCTTCTTGACAAGAAGTACATCTATCGTGACAAGAAAGGTAAACTGATGCCGTATGCCGATAAGAACGACGGCCTGTTTGAGATCAAGGAGTGCTTCAACGAGAAAACCCAGTGGAGCGGCACGCAGACTCTGATCACCCCGAAAGGTCGGGAAACTTTTCGGTTGCTTTTCGTTGGAACTGCTTGAAGTGAGAAGAGAGATGTGTTAAAATAAAACAAAACCCCCGGCGGAAATGGTCGCCGGGAAGAGCCGAAGAGGGCTCGACAGACATTATTGTCTGTCGAGCCCTCTTTTTTCGTGTTCGGGAGGTGAAAAGAAATGGTTTTACTGGACAACGACAACTTTGACAACTTCCCCACGCTGCGGGACCCCTCCCGCAATGCCACTGCGGCTATGCTGCGGGCCATGCGGTTTATGGACAGCTGCAAGGAGTGCGTACTGATTCTGGAGGGGATGCCACTGACGGCGGCACAGATCCACAAGCAGGCCCATGTGTACGGGGAGATGTGGGATCAGTTTGGGGATATCCTGCACCAGCGGCACTTTTTGCAGGAGTTTCCGGCCACGCCGGAACTGGACGAAGCTCCGGACCTGACACGGGCACTGGAGATTGTGTTGTGGTGCATGGACGAGATTGACAAGGCCCTGGTGGCCTTTATCCGGGCCTGTGATGAGGCAGGTATGTATCCCTTGGCGCGGGCGGCAGAGGGCATCCAGATGGAAAACAGCACCGACCGAACCCTTTGGCTGCAAGCGGCCAAGATGTGGGACTTGAATAAGGACAAGCTCTCTTACGAAAAGTGGATCGAAGAACTTTTCGACCAGGAGGATGACTGAAAGGAGGGGCGCGGTGCGCAAGGTAAATATGAGAGGCCCCAGGGAAAAGCCCGAGGACTGGGGCATTGGCCAGCTTCGGGTGTTGCGGCGGGTGAACAAGTATGAATTCGCTGTGGAACTGGAAGTGATGCGGGAAGGGATGAACCGGAATCGCTGGAACTACCGAAACATGCAGGACAACTACCTGACCTTCCTGGGGACCCCCATCCTGGTGGCCTATGTCAATGGGCAGGTGGGTGACGGCCACAACATGCGGGAGAAAGTAAACCCCCGGACAGGAGAGGTATACCAGAGTTTTACAGATGCCACGTCGGAGCGCATTGTGGGCGCGCTGTCGGAGGACCCGGCGGATTTTTCCATGGTGGAGAAAGATGGACAGACGTGGCTGAGAGCACAGGGGAAACTTTGGTCATTTTACGCACCGGAACTGGTGGAGAAGATCGTGCGAACAGGGCGTATGGAAGTCTCCGCCGAGACCAATGTGCTGGAGATGAGCAAGGATGGCGATGTGGAGATTTTTACCAAGTGGGAAGGGCTGGGCGTGACCATTTTAGGGGAACACGTGGCGCCGGCCATTCCGGGGGCGCAGATCGCCGCCTTAGCGGCTATGGACAAGGAATTTCGGCAGCTAAAGCTGCGGGCCGCCGCCCTGACCAATAACCAGGGAAATGTCGAGGACCCCAAACCCAAAAATACAAGCCGAGAAGGAGTGAAACGAACCATGAACAAGCGTGATATTACCCGTCTGGCCCCTAAGTTCCCCGGCTACAAGATTGTGGCCCTGAGTGAGGACAAGATGAAGGTTGGCCTGGTGGACGAGACGGGAGCACCGTTCTCCTACACCTTCAATCAGGAGGACGGCGGCGAGGTGATCCAGTCGAAGTTGGCACCGGCGGTTTTTTCCACCAGCCTGACCTTTGGGGAAGGCGAAAGCCTGACGGTAGAGCTGGAGGATGTAGTGGAGTATGTCTCCGCCAACAACGCCAAGGCCTCCGAGAAGGCTGCCAGGCTGGAAGGTGAGCTGGAGCAGGCCAAGGAGACCATCAAGACCATGGAGCAGGCCGAGCACCAGCGGCGGGTGGACGCCGTGAAGGAGGCTGTGAAGGCCGCGTTGGCAGAAATTGAGGAAAACGCTGAAGAGGGCGAAGAGGGCATGGAGGAAGAGGCTAAGGAGATCGAAGAGAACGCCGAGGACTATGCCCAGATGGAGGACAGCAACGCGGCTTTTTGCGGCGACAAGAAAGCGCGTGCCTCCCTGATGGCCAAGTATTCCGAAAAACGCCTGAAAATCAACAAGGGCAAGCGCAAGAAAGTTTTCGCCTGGGACAATATTCCTGGCGGCCATAACGGCGGTGAGGATGGCATTGACGCCATGCTGGGCCGCATCAACGGCTGATCAGAAAATGCGAGTCAAGTGACAAAAAAGGAGTGTGAGAAAACATGGCATACATTGCGAACACCGCTTTTGAGGTGAAGGTATCCAACCACGAATTTGATTCTGTGGCCAACATCACGGGAGTTTTTCAGAATGGCAGTTCTCAGGATGAGATTTGTTCGGCGGGATTCCTGTGCGTGAAGGACGCCTTGACCGCCAGCGAGGGTTATGACAAGGTAGGCCCTGAAGGGGACTTTACCATTAACAACGGCAACACATGGACCATGAAGGCAGCTGTGGCAAGCACCACGGTACAGATCCCCATCTACGCCTGCAACACCTTCAACGTCAACCAGATCACGGACCCTGTGACTGGCGCTGTGTACAAAGTGGGCAGCAACACCTTGGGCCTCCCGGTGCCCGCTGGTGAGCCGGGCACCTTCACGAAGATCGAGTTTGACGGGAACCACATTTACCGTTTCGGTGTGGGCAATCTCTCAGCAGAGATCAGCACCAATAAGTTCTTTACCATCAACAATGGTCAGCTGGTGCCCACGGCTGCGGCCCCTGCCACGGCAGGCCAGCCCTATTTCCAGCTGGTTGGCAGCGGGAACTTTACCCAAGGTGCTTACAACGGCTTTGCCTACTATGATGTGCTGGCGCTTACTGGTGTGGGAACTGCCGCGGCAAGCGGGACAACGGATTACAATAATTTGACCAATAAGCCGTCGATTAACGATGTGACACTGGAGGGGAATAAGACAACCGAAGATCTGAAGATCAGTGTCGGTGGCTGAAAGGAGTGAGAGAGCATGATTAAATTTAACAGCATTAACCAGGCTGTATTCAACAGTTCCGCCCCGGAGTTTAACTCCGTGGAGAGTGAGCGCGCTGACATTGTGACATGCGGCCGTCTGCTGATGATGGAGCACACAGGAAGGAGCGCCAATACCCTGCGTAAACTGGAGAAGAGACCAGAGGAGTACATCCCTGTGCTGACCGGTGCGCCTGGAAGCGGTCGAAATTACAGTGAGACCAACAAGAACCTGCAGGCCAAACTGATGATGTACTGCGCCAAGCGGGCTTGCGCGGTGACGGGAGAGATCCCCCCGGCAGATTTTCAAGAATTCCAGAAGGAGCAGCGAAAGTTCCTGACCAATGGTATCTTCCTGAAAACTCTGTCCGGGGTAGTACGGGATATCATCACTCCCATTTTGCCGGTGACCTATTCCTCCGCTCTGGACTGGCTGGCGGAGACGGTGACTGTTCCCCTGGGTCAGACCTATGAGCTGGACGTGATGAGCAACGATATCTTTGTCTTCCAAGATGACTCATGGGGTGCGTCCCGGTCCAAGCCCAGCAACTATCTGTACAGCCACCCCATCACCCTGAATCCCACGCTGCGGACGGCCAAAGCCACCATCAAGTGGTATCAGCTGGTAGGCAACGACGCGGATATGGGCGCTTTCTTCAACTCCATCTCCGCTGGTATGTACAACAAGATCACTGCCCTGTGGAATAAGGCTATGCAGGCGGCCATCGGCAACCAGTTCTATGTGCCTACGGCCATGACATTCACTAACACCAGTGCAAACTGGGTGAATGCAGCCAAGAAGGTCAGCATGGTCAACGGCACCAAGTATTGGAATGTGGTGGCATTTGGCGATCCCTCTGCCCTGACCCAGGCTCTGCCCAGCGGCAACGTAAATGCCTCCAGCGTGAACCTGGACGCTGCCTTGGCCACCATGCTGGGTATCGACTGGACCCGCTATGGCTATCTGGGCGAGTACATGGGGATTCGTCTGATGCCCGTTGACAATGTCATCGTGCCCGGTACCCAGAATACCACGGTGACGGAACTGCTGCCCAGTGACCAAGTGTGGCTCTTCCCCATGAACGGCTACAAGCCTATCTATATTGGCATGGAGGAAGGCACTCCTATCACTCTGGAGCTGGACCCCAGCCAAACGGCAGATATGACCATTGATATCATGGTTTCTGTGTCCCTGGATAGTGTACCGGTCTTTGGATCAAAAGGGGCTGTCATCAATCTGTAACGCAAACGCGGGAGGGGAGATTCCCTCCCCTCCCGCGCTTCCCTCTTTCATTTGCGCTTAGAGGAAAGTGCGCTGGTTCGACTCCGGCGGGGCGCGATAACATTCCGAAAGGAGAAACATATATGGGAAGAACATCCAGCGAAAAGACGGAAGGGATGCCCCCTGAGAAGAAGACGGCCCAGCGAGCAGAAAGCAAACCCGCGGCGGCCTTGGCAGAAGAGAAAAAGACAGAGAAAGCGGAGTCCGCTTCCGTTGAGACCGCACGGAAGATGTCAAAGGAAGAACAGACGGCCGGGGAAGTGGAAGCACTGAAGGAAACCGTGGCCCAGCTGCAAGCGCAACTACAGGCGGCGCTAACGGCCCAGCCTGCCCAAGTGATCCAGGTTCTGACCCCGGACAGCGATAAGGTGACGCTGCGGTTCCAGGCCCCGGTGGCCGATGACAACGTGGCAGTGTTTGGCCCCTCCGGCCTATATGGCCAGGTAACGGGTAAGACGGGGACCGTGGTGGTACCAAAAGCGGAATGGTCCCGGTTTTACACGGATAGCGTGCGGAGGATGATCGACCGGCGGTGGCTGGTGGTACTGACGGGGCTGAGCGACGACGAACGCAAGCTTTTCCACTGCGAGTACAAGAAGGGGGAGGTGCTGGACGAGAGGGCTTTCGCGGGGCTTCTGGACATGGGGGAGGAACTGCTGAAGATTTTCTCCGACCTGTGCATCTCCCACCAGCGGATGGTGGGGAAGGCCTTTTGGGAAGCCTATAACCAAGGAGACAGCCGAGCCAACGACCGGGAGCTTATCGTAAAGCTGAACGAACTGAGCAAGAAGGCTGCCGCAGGCAGCGGAGACAAGCTGCTGGAGAAGGGAGTATTCAACCCCGTTATCGAGGCCATGAATAAGAAAGACGCGGATTGACGTCCAAAATACCCAAAGAAAGGAGCGTGAGGGCCTATGGCGCAGAAAGTTATCATCAACGGAGTGACCTATAACGGGGTGTCATCCATCAAAATCCCCCTGGCCGACAACCCGGAAACACTGGCCGTTTTCCCAGACACCTCAGACGCCACGGCCACGAAGGGGAACATCCTGAACGGTCAGACAGCTTATGTTGAAGGAAGCCTGGTGACAGGTGACATGCCCAACAATGGGGCCTATAAACAGACCATTACAGCGGTGGCCCAGGTGGTGACCCTACCGGAAGGTTATCACGACGGAAACGGGACGGTACAACTTTCTGCAGAGGGACAGGCAGCATTGGTGCCTGGGAACATTAAAAGCGGTGTAACGATTCTTGGCGTGGATGGGGGCCCCAACGTCAACGACACCACACTGACCTCAACCGCCGCTGGGGCGGGAGATATTGCCTCGGGCAAGCAGGCCTGGGTCAACGGAGCGTTGCTGACGGGGACGGGGAGCCAGCCCACCATTTCCTTGTCTGAAGGGGTGCTTTCCATCAGCTGAGAAGAGGAGGTGAGGTTGTGGCGGAGACCGTAGTCATCAACAGCATTGTATATGCTGGCGTGGCTCAGGTGAGCCTGACAGGACAGAGCGGCGGGAAGAACACCTATCTGTATGTGACGGGTGACCCCAGCCTCATCAGCCTCAGCGGCGCCGACATCACAATCAACGGCAGCGCTTATAACGGAGTGAGCGTAGTGGCGCTTCCCATCCAAGGAGGCGGGACGGCGCGGTATGTTCTGGCTGCTGGCGGAAGTTACACAACCTTGGAAGTGGCGGCAGGGCAGACCATCCAGCAAGGGAACTACTTCACAATGCAGAAGCCTTTATACCCAAGCACAACGCTATATCCCAGGACAACGCTGTATCCCAGCGCGGGGGGCGGGGACACCATTTATCCTTGGTCCTTTGGGACGCCAAGCGGCATTGCCTTGGAGAACGGCGGTGGGGGAGAGACCATTTCAGTGTATCTGCTGGGTTGACGGCAGAGAAAGGAGGTGGACGCCATGGGAACAAGTTGGGCGGAGGTGATCACCAACAGCGCCATGGTCTATATTGACGATCTTCGTTTACGGGAAGACTTGGCCGTGAACCCAGCGCAATTTTTTCGAAAGATGGCGCTGTATATGAACCAGGCGATTCCTCTGATGAACCGGCCGCCGGAACTGCTGAACTTTTTGACGGTGGGGCTGATTCAGCCAACCTTTGGGGACAGCACCTGGACCAGCACCCAGGAAAGCACCGGACAGGAAACCGTTGTAGAGACGGGGCAAGTTGGCTTTTCCCTTTTCTCCTGTGTGGTGAGCCGGGCGGACAGCCGGGGGAACGTGACTTTTACACCCTATACGGCGGCTGGCTATGACAGCGAGACGGGACAGGTGACGTTCCCGGTGCAGGCAGCGGTTGGAACACAGTATGTACTGGACTTTTACACGGACGGGAGTTTTGCGCAGACGCTGACGGCAACCCAGCAGTGGCTGCTGGGGCAGGCGATTGCTTTGACGTGGGATGAGCGGTTCAGCCGGAACTGGCTGAACATGCAGCCAAAAGTTCACGACAATAGTTTTACGACGGTGAATGAGGGAACGTACACGGAGAAAGTGACAGCGCGGATGAGGAGCAACCGGGCGGCTTTCTTCGATGCGCTGCGAAAGTATGAGCAGGACTGCGCGTTTCAAAACGTGGTGCCATACCCCCAAAAGACCGGGGGCGCACTGGTATAAAAGGGGGCGGCAGTATGTACGACGAGCAGCAGAATATCCGCAACGCTCTGTTGCTGGGAGGTGGGCTGGCCTGGGGGCCGAGCAACAGTCCACGACAGTACGGCAACCAGCAGAAGCAGTATTATGGCAGTGAAACGGCGGCCTTTGCAGACATATACGGAAAGTATGCCTCTGACACGGTGGAGGCCCTGGCACAGGGGCTGGCCCCGGAGGCCCCCACTGCTTGGGAGACGGTGACAGTGCGCTTGGCGGACATGGTGAAGCCTTCGGCCACCACCAGCCGGCAGCCGGACGACTATAAGATGCTGATGGTGGTGGAACGAGATATCACCTACATTCCACCGGGGGCCAAGTTTGTGACCATGGGAAGCACGTGGCTGTGTATTGCTCCGGAAAATATCTCTGGTGTGTTTGCCAGCGGGATGGTAGAAAAGTGCAACGCCGTATGGAAATATCTGGACTACTATGGCAACCTGCGGGAAGAGCCTATGGCGGTGACCAACAGCCTGATCCGGGCCAGTTCCCCGGACCCGCAAGGTATGATGCTGATCACCAAAGGTTACTACGACGTGAAGTGCCAGAACAATGCAGCGACCCAGCAGCTGAATGACAACAGTCGAATTATGCTGGGGACGGCAGCTTACTGCATTACAGGTTTTTCGGATGCCAATCAGGAATTTACCTCAGATGAGAACGGTGTGAGACTCCTGGAGTTTACGCTTCGCTATGAGGAGCCGAACCCGGAGATTGACGATTTGGAGAACCGGGTGGCCGGAGGAAAAGAGTTCTCGTGGGAGATTGCAGTAACCGGCCTGCCGGTGATGGCAGCGGGACAGAAGGCAGTCTTTGCCGCAGACTCCGTGCGGTGTGGACGGCATGTGACGGGGACAGAGACTTGTCCCATTACCTACCAATGGAGCAGCACCAACCCAGCTGTGGCCACTGTGGATGAATCCACCGGGGAAGTGACCGCTGTCGGAGAGGGGACGTGCCAGATTGTGTGCATCCTGGCGGAAAACCTGGACATTACATCGGCCTACACCGTGGCGGTGGAGGACACGGTGGCGGGGAAGGCGGTGTCATTTTTGACAACACCCCCGGCCAGCCTGAATGCCTATGAGAGCACAACTTTTGCCTGCGGGTGCTTTGCCGGGGGACAGGAGGTCCCAGGCGGCACGGTGACATGGTCTTTTTCGGGACCGGCAGTTTCCAGTTACCAGGCCGAGACCATGGAAAACCAGGCCACCATTACTTGCTGGGGTGGGGATGACATTCCCCTGACAGTGACGGCCAGTTGGGAAGGGGCCCAGGTGACGGCGGAAATCAGGTTGTACGGTATGTGACCTGAAAAAATGTAGAAACTGCAACCAACGCTGGAAGGTGAAACCCTATGTCATTGAAATGGAGATGCCGGTATGCCTACCATGGGCAAGGTGTGAGCCTGCGTTGCCGGGCGCTGGCGGAGAAGGGGCTGACGGACTACTGCGCCCACCAATATTTGTGTCGGAACACCCGGCGGTGGGAGAACACACCCCAGGCGCGGCAGTGCCCGGTGGCAGAGGATGCCGAGAAGAAGAAAGAAGGTTAAGACGTGGAATACTTGAAACTTACCGAACAGGACGTGAAGGAGGCCAAGACCTATCTGCCGCTGGCAGATAAAATGGCCTTTGTGGAGTATGCGGCGGACCGGTGCTTTGACCGGATGAATGTGACTATGGACGACGGGACGGGGCTGAACCTGCCCATGGCTCCTATGTATAAGGAAAATACGGCGCTGAAAAGCCGATATCTGATGGGCGCTTTGGTGAGGGCCTATCTGGGAAAATCGTATGAACCAGTGGAGGGGGATGAATGGCTGATGGCCCAGGATGACTATGACCGGTGGGCCGGGGGTCATATCTTTAATCAGCTGGAGCGGATGAAAGGGTGCGGCGGCCAGGTGCGGGAGATCGTCTTTGACCTGCTGGCGGACTATCGGGACCTGGAAAAGCGTCTGACGGCGGAGATGCGGGGGATGCTGGTGGTAATGAATGAGCCAGTGAACCGCATTATTGCCACCATGCAGAGCCAGACTACCCCAGAAGCTTTTGCCCAGGGGAAGGAGAGACTGGATGAGCTGACAGCGGAACTGGAGGAATACCGGGCAGCCAAGGAGGCCAAACTGGCCGAAGGCAACGAGAAGGAGGGGTAATCTGTGGAGATGGAGTACAGCCCCTACTATCCCTACGAAAAGGTGCAGACGGGGTATCTGACGATGCAGGGGACGGAAGAAATCCCCTATCAGATCATCCAGTACCTGCTGGACCTACCGGACGCGACCGGCTATGCGCCGACAAACGACAATACGCGCCCCCGGGTGCGACTGGCTAAGTACCTTTGGTATGATGGCCCCCGGCCTTTGAGTAATCCTCTGCCTACGGCCCAAGAAAAGCTGAGTCTGCTTTTCGACGGAGACAACCCGGTGCTGAACACGGACGAGCAGAAGGCAGCTCATCCCAAGGGCTACCGGCTGTACCCCCAGAAGTATTGGGGTTACAGTCAGTTGGACGCTCAGACCACACTGAAATGCTACATGGGGCGGACCATTCCGCTGAGCCCCTATACCAGCAGCATTGGCATCACCTTTGAAATTTTGTGCAACAGCAACCAAGAGAACACCACCCGAACCAGCGCCTACAGCCGGGCCTACGACATAGAGCAGTGCATTGTAGAGGCCCTGCACGGGGTGAACATGACGGGGATTGGGGTCATCGACTTTAGCCGGCAGGCTCACATTGACAACGGAAGCACCCCCATCGCGGACGAAGGAACCAACGTGGGGCGGCGGCTAAAGCTGTCGGTGTACTGGGCCGAGAGTGGGGAACCAGAACCCCAGGTGTATTAAAAAAGCAGAAGGAGACGGGACTATGGCAAAGTACATAATTTCCAATAATTACCAACGGGGGGGGCGCTTCCTTCCATTAGGTAGCACTTTGCACAAAGGGGGTGCGTGGGTATGCCAATGAGTGGCAACAACTACGTGGCCCCCACTTGGGTGAACTATGGGCCTCCTGCCTTGGATGCGGATGAACTAAATGCGATCAGTGGAACCTTAGAGAATTTGGAGCTATCCCAGGGAGACATTGCTGCGCCTTATAGCAAGATGGGGTTGACTGGAACCCCTACGATTGGTGCTTCCCTTGGTGTGCTGGCGGACATCGGGAATGTTTATGTGTGGAGGAA